>JAAUXT010151504.1_pt1 | contig 37956 bp, 38 predicted proteins | sample 7278171 | NCBI WGS metagenome assembly JAAUXT01 (sample SAMN14350112, study PRJNA611818) | marine sediment metagenome | isolation source: surface marine sediment (1.8m) | place: French Polynesia: Moorea | collected 2018-08 | reverse complement strand
TGAAACTGCTGCTGACATACTTTTGGAAGACGCTGCCTATAGGTGCTTCGATTTGGCTCGCACCGATTTGGCTCAAATCGTGCAACCCACCTCAAATCACCTAAAAACCAGACAGATTTCAGTGCTGGCGAGTTCTCAGATGTTGGCTCTGTGTCTCTACTTGCACCAAAAAAAATTTGGTTGAATTCGGTCCAGTAGTTTTTTTTAAATTAATTTTTTGGTGTTCAAATCACCGCGAGATCGCTGGATCTATTTTTGTCAGAGAAACAAAACTTTTTCCACACAATGAAGCTGTGGGACACGCACTGTCACAGTCGGATCCACTTTCTCTTCATCAGTGAGCCAACGACGTTGGACGAGTATGTGCTGTGTACAATTCGAGTTGATGGAAATGGCGTATTGAGCATACGGCCAGACTTCAACAAATCTAGGAAACCGTACAAAATTGAGACGAGTGGACTTGGGCGAGGTTGGCTGGTTTACAGTTGTTTCAATCTGACATTTGAAGTTTGCTGATTTCCAATTTTGAAACGACTGCATTGTGAACTGTGTTTTCTTGCAAGAAATTGCTTGTGTTTTCAGAAGTCTTCGAGTACACCCTGGCACATGATTCAGAGCAGCTGAGCAGAATGGAACAAGAAAAGGAGTCCAAAATTTACAAGGAGGCAAGACATTACAAGGCGTTATTTCGACATGATATGTGTGTTGTAAATGTTCGCTGCAGTGTGGTTTTGCGAGTTACTGACTACAAACTTTTCTGAAAGAGGAAGTGTTGTTTCTCACAGTTTCTGATTGATTTGTTCATTTTCTACATTTTTCAGTTGTATGGAAGACATGCAGACTACCTGCAAGCTCTCGTTGGCCAGGAGTTTGAAATTGTAAGTTCGTCATCTTGAAGGTGGTCGACTTTTCCCTTCCGGGTTGCGTTGGAATTTTTTCATTCAACATCTGTCGTTATTCCTACAGCCACCGCTAGAAGCTTTGAGAGTCCTCTCATATGGAGAAATTGGTAGGCATTACAATGATAGGTGTGTGTGTGTTGCAAAACACAAGCAGCATGAAACTGCCCTCACGGACAATATTTCTTTCAGTTTCCGCTAGAAATTTTGAGTACGACAATCTCTACGTGACGTACTTCGTTGAATTACCTGAGCGTAAGTATGTGCGTGTGAGTGGTGCTTGTAGCATATTTTGAACAACCTCTCAGTTCACGCTGTACTCGCAAACAACAGAATTTGCTTTCATCTGTCTCTCAGACTGGCACTCCGGAATGGGCCACCGACTATCCGGGTTGACACAGATTTCCAAAACGAAAGTGGAGGGAAGGGTACGGTTGTTTCTGTTTGGTCCAAAAGCGTTCATTTTGAGGTACACCAAAGATCTTCTGAACCATATGTCTTCACTGTTGCCGTTATTTTGCTTGCAGGACAACGTTGCTCACTTCAGCTTTCCTTTCAACTTTGAAATGTTCTACAAAACTGATCTGTTGGGCTATGGAGCAACCAAAGGTGCCTTTTTCTACGGTTTACTGCAATGAGCGATGTTTGGAACCAGAGCACACGAGAAGAGAGGGTCAGTGTGTGACATCTTTGGTACATTTCGTGCGCGTGTCACATTCTGGCATTGTTCATTTCCAGAAACTGCGAACACAATGCCAAAGCTGCCTTTGATGTATGTCGAGGTGTCGTCCGTGGATTCTTGGGAGAGATACAGATTGGAAGGCTATGGATACACAGCCATTCCGGCAACACCTGGAAAACACACAGGTACCGTAAAATCCCGCGTATAAGACCCCCTCGCGTATAAGACCACCCCCCTTTTTTCAGCCACAAAATCAGTTCAAAGCCATTTTTTACATTTTCAAGAAAATTATTTATACATGCAAATTTGAAGGTTATTTTTCAATTAAAACTCAAGAAATTATGCTAAAATATACTTTGTCCAAATATTTTTTTCCAAATAATAGTAAGAATTATAATTCCAAAAGCTATAAATACTACTTTATTTGATGAATTTCCCTTTTTTTACTCAACTTTAATGCTGCCTCAACTCATCCCATTCTCTTTTGACACTTTGAAAAACTTGTTCATTTCTACTCTTCACTTTGATACAAAAAGTCCAATCCTCACGTATAAGACCACCCCCTGTTTTTGGCATTAATTTTTGAGCATCAAAAGGGGGTCTTATACGCGGGATTTTACGGGTATTGTTCAAATGTTCTGTTTACAAAATGACAAACCCCAACAGAAAACACTCTTCTCAAGTCATTTCTTTGGCATTGCAGTTCATGTAAACTGCTGGAGACCAGTCGGTCGGTCATGTATCAGTGAACTGAGGCGATTCTTTGTGGGCGGAACACCGGAGCTTGAAGACCCAACGTACACGGCAGTTCCGTCGACATTTGATGTACGTACGCAAAGACTGCCGCTTTCACCCGCGTGTTTGGTCGCAACCAATTACAAGACAATCCCCAACTTTTTCCTGAACTTTTGGTTTCAAGCTCCTGTTGAAACAATAGCAATTTCATGCTCATGTTATCGACACCCCCTCGTTCTGGGCGAACTTTTGGGACACAGGTGCATCTTACCCACGGGTGGACACGGAGCACTTCCTGTGGCCGCAGTGCTTGTCTTTTGTTTGGTTGGTTGACAAAAGTACCGCATTTGTTTCTCGTGCTTGGATAGAAGTGCTGCTTCGGGTGCCTCTGTGAGCAATGCGCTGCTTGGGTATTCTCAGATCTATTGTTGTCAGTTTCCATCTTGGTCTGTCGGGAAAACTCCAAAATCTTATCCCTTGGTTTCAATCCGAGGACAAATGTGTCGTGTCTGTTGTGTTCGGGGTTCATTGCTCTCGTCGTCCTTTTTCATTTTCATTTCTCACAAAAGAGCGTCTGTTACGTGACAATGTCGTTTCAGACGCACACATGTCTCTTCTTGCAGGGAAAGTTATTGAGCAAGTACGGGTTCAGGACAGTTTCAACGGGCTCTGTCACCCTCAACTTCAACATCGTTCATCAATCCCAGTGAGTAATCAAAGGGCGGCTCAAACATTTGACACTTGAAGTTGACCCAAAACACTATCAATGTGTTGAGACAGCCTTCGTTCGTGGAAGGTCTTGTGAAACAACAAAATATGTTCACCGTGCCAGTTGCCGACAGTGTTGCCTCCGATATCCATGTGCACACATGCACAAAACATTTTAGCGTATTTTGTACAAAGCTGAATGCAAAGGATCTCCGACTTGAGTTCGAACACAGGGAATCCAGTCTTTGTGGTGTTTTTTTTCTGGGGTCAAACCCAGCCTCCGTGGAACAATGTTGCGTCAGCGAGTGCCTAAAGATCACACTTTTCGGCAGGGCTTTCTTGCACTCGGCTGCTTCCAGAAAGAAGGCTGGAACGCTCCTGCATCGTCTCGGGTGAGTCGGAGTTGTTGTGCTTTGCTCGTCTGTGAAAACGACACGACGCTTCTCATGGCAATATATACTTTGTGTTGCAGGGTGTCCACTGCACAAGCGAACGTAATGGGAGTCCTTGGTAAGTTCCTTTGTCTCGAGAACAGTTGGGTAATGTCCGTCGTTGTGAAAGGCTTTGTTGATCAGACACCAGGTTTCAAACAAGTTAGTTTGGTAACGGTACCAATTTGCAGCGTGGCCGACAAAGACACACACCAGTACTCGAGTTCTGCAGGATTCCCTTTGAAAAACAAACGGTTTATTCACCACATCGTTGTTTCTGAGACGAAAGACAATGTTTCTTTCAGAGGCTTTCCAGCTCGCCAAACAGCGCATGATCGCTGCTCGGGAGAACCTGAAGAAAGACTTCATCGAGACGTTGAAAGCGTACGAGTCCCCCGAGGAAGACTAATACAACATTCCATGACACGTTCTCTCACTCGCACGACAAGACTATATTCTTCCGTCCACATTTTCGATGTTTTCCAATTTTTGTAATAAAGCTGACCAACTGGCAGAACAAAAAAAAAGTATTATCATCATTTGTCCGCAGTCACTCCAAGGACCAAAGGTCGGAGAACTGATCGTCTTTGGTTTGGAAAATTCCCTGCGATGAACTGAACGTCACTGGCATTTCTTTTATTCTGTTCTTCAATTCCTTGTGAAATATCTGCAAAAAGGAAAAGACTCGTTGCAAACAATGTCAAGAACGAATGCAAAGATATCACACCATGATGACTGTTCCACTGTGTTGAGAACAAAACTTACGTCAGAAGTTTTCATTTCTAACAACTCCTGCAAAGAAATTTCTTCTGACTGTTGACTTCGGGAGATTTGAGTTGCCTTCCTGGCCAGAAAATGATGATAATGGTGTTGAAGTGTTTTCAGTTCCCACAACGAACTCGCCAAGGCATTGGACTTTTCAGGATCAGGCTCTTCCGCGTTGTAGGGGTCCGTGACAAGATCTGATCAAGAAAATGAAACAAAGTCGATTTTGCGGGCACTGTGGGTTTGTTTGGGTGCAATGACCTCGTTTGCGCAAACAAAATAGAAGCAAGAACCTTTTGGTCCACCTGGCTTGTGCACCAACACTCTGCAGTTGGGATGTCTCAACAGGAGGTTGTAGATGAACGGAATGATGATCTCCAGTCCACTGGGTGGTGCTGTGAGTGCCAACCTTGCAAGTCTCTTGATGAAGGCAGCAACCATGTACGCCGGCAAGTGCCTGCAAGCAACAGCGCAAAAGCTTCTCCGAAACTGCAATTTTGTTTTGGTCAGCTTCCAAAATAATTGTTGTCACTCTGAAGCAAAACACAATTCAGATTCGGAAGACGTACGTGGACGTCAGGAACAGATCCGTGAGGAAGAAGAATCGTGCGCGGTATTTGACGTGAAAAACGGACGGCTCCAGCAGTCCGTACAACTTCTTGTAGAAGTCTGGATATTCTCTGAAAGACAAATGTTCACCACTCACGTTGTTGGGAGTGCGTATCGTGGTGTGAAGTCTTGAATTGTGACCGAGGGCAAACACTTACAGGTTGTAGTAGTTGACGAGGATGAAGAGTCCGTTCAATGCAAGGAGACTGATGGAACCACCAATGCTGTAAGACGCTGTCAGGAAGTCCGAAAGGAGGAGAGGGTTCGACATCCCTGGCATCACTTTCTCGTGCAAATTCACCAATATCCGCTTGTACAAACTGGTTGACAACTACAACACATTTAAAAAAATAAAACAAACTGTGTACTGCAAGCAGGGTCGCCACAAACGAAGCCAAAACAGAAAAAAAGGCTTCCTACTTTGTGCCGAAGGAACTCTGTCCATACTTTGGTGAACAATTTCTTGTGCTCAGATGGTGACTGAATTTTGGTCGCTGCGGATGCGGAGCAATCTTCTGAAGAACAACAAGAAAGCGTCAGTGCTTGTGGGGAGGGGGGCAAGGCGCACAACATGAATCAATCCTCTCTTCTTCACTGGCTTGGACTGAAGTTTTTTTGCGAGGATCATATGTCGGGAAAAAATGAACTACCTGGCAACTTGACGAGAAATTTTGTGTACTTTTCGCCCTCGTCTGTCTTGGGAATGGTCACATTGTCCAGCACAGCAAACAAATTCTCAGCCAAAGATTGGCTCAACTCCTGTTAATGTCAAGAAAGAACACAACTTTCCGTTTCAAACGGCATCATAGCTGAGGTTTTTTTCTGTAAAACGGTTGAATGAATGCAAGCAGAAGTACCATGTCCTTTTCATTCAGAAGTGCACTGCAGCAGGCGAGTGAATTGTATCTGACATCATCGTACTCCAGGTATTCTTGAAATCTACCAATCAGCTCCGTCATGGAATGTCCTTCATTCAACAGCACAGCAAAGATATCCTAAAATTCATCGCATTGATCTCATTCGTCTGCTGAATCCACCGACTTGAAGCGAACTGCAAACGTAATTTTCTTTGTCAACAGTTTCAGAGATTCCGCTGAACGCCTGTGGACACGTTCCTTCAGACAAATCGGGCGACAATGTGGGTTGTTGTCCCAGGGACGTTTCGCTCACCTGTGAAACTCACATACTCTCACCTGAAACTTCTGTTCTGGAAATGTGTGTTTGTTTGTTGCCACTCTTGTGACTGGAAAGTTTCCTTCGGATTCGAGCAGCTTCATTGCTGTGCACAGGGCAAGTTCCTGTTTTCAATGGAAAACATCAGAACTCTGACTTGAGGGTGATAAAAAAAGACCTTCGGCTTTGCATATCAGCTTCACAAACCTGAACATGTTGGCTGGGATGAAGAACAAGTTCTCGGAGTCTGACGTGAGTTTCCGCGTACTGACACAAAAGCCACCGACGGAATTGTTCTTCGGGCCCAGCATCTGATTCGAAAATAAATCAAACCGTCTTGTCTTCTTGCACACTGACGACGGAAATGCTGCGGATTGTCTCATCGAGGTCATTTTCGTCCACAATCATACCTTCTGGAATTTCTGATGTGTGAGGCTGATGCACTTGCAAATCTCCCTGAGCAAGAAGGAGCGAAAATATTTTGTGCAGGGACCTCACAGCTGCCAGTATGACTTCGTCTTTGTCGCTCTGCAATGAACGAAACGTGGTAACCAAGCGTTGGTCAACAGTTCACATTTGTGCATTCAGGGGTGGCACCAGGACTTGGTCGGACAGGACGCGTGTCGATCCTCCAAAGGGGAGTAGGGTGGGGAAGAGGGGCTGTCAAATTGAATCAGACTTCAAGCAGTGAAACAAAGTCACTTCCAACAAACGCCCTTTTGCGCAGACATTGGGGTCGGAGCAACGGATTCGCTTGGAACTGTTCAACAACATGGGCAGATCTGCACCAGAAAACACAGACAGAGATGGTGACAAATGACAGAATCTTCACCAAGACCAGATGCAACAACTTTCGAAATTCAAGGACTGGTGTCAGAACAGTGTCAAATTGAACACCACAACCAGATCTTCAAATGGGCTGTTCCAGCAAAACAAAAACTAGACTTTCAAGTGGAGAATCAGCCGCGCGCCACGTACATCGGCAGTACAGCACTTGATCTCAGAGGTAATGTCCAAGCAGGACCATGTCCAAGTACGGCAATATCCAAGTTAAAAATTTCTGTGGGCAGGGGGGAAGCCCTAACAATGTCCCACCAGGACAATGTCCTGCCAGGACAATGTCTCAGTTGAAAAATTCTGTGGGAAGGGGAGGGGGGAACCCAGACAATGTCCTGGCAGGACAATGTCCCACAAGGACTGTGTCCAAGTTGAAAATTTCCAAGGGCAGGCGAGGTGGGGGTAACCCGGACCAGGACACACGGACACAGATGCAATGGCAAAACCAATATCAGCGCGGCTGATAGCCATCCTCCCTTCTCAGCGAAGAAGGCCGGTTTTCCCTGGGGTTGGGGAGAGAGAAAGAACACATCAAGGTCACATGATTTCTCGAGTCCTGGTTATCACATTTGTTTTGCATTTTCCTCTTTTGCGCTTTGCCTTCCGCTGTTCACACCTGTTTGGCATTCGTAACTGCACTCACCACCTAACTGGAACGTATAGAAATGGAACTTCTTCGCATGGCAGATGGGCAAGTGGACATACTCGTGCTAGAAGGAGAGTCCAGATTGAGGAGTCCTGTTTTGTCTCGAAAGCTCGTTCAGATGTGAGGTGAGATTTCCAGTCACGAAAACCAACACAAACACACCACAAAAAGCCGCTAATATCGCCCAATGTTGAAACGTTTTACGAAACAACTGCCCGAGAACATTTGGCAACATGAAACAAGTTGAACAGATTTTCAGTTCTGGGATTGGGATACTCCGCCACTGGTGAGATGTTGGTTCTGCTCAAAACCCGTCAGACTGAAAAGGTGTCTGCTCGTAGATCGTAGCACGTGTGTTTGTACAACTTCCAGCGCAACAAACCTGGCAACAGGACAGAATATCCATCACATTGTTTACATTCTTTCTGTCAGACAAAAAGGCTTTGGTCTTTTCCTTCACTTCCTGCGGCGAAGTCATTTTGCTTGGTCGCACAAAATTTGTTTTCTCAAAGTTCAGCTCGATGTGACAAGTTGCGGCTGACCTGAAAACATCACTTTGGCTCGTTCCTCTGCTTTAATTCACCGCTTGTGTAGATGAGTGTGCGCTGACATTGCTGCGAACATTGAGACACAGAGTAACAATGCAATCAAACACAAAGTGAAAAATTACATACATTCTTTGATTATACAAAGGATTAATGACCTGTTATGCATTTATACAAAAGAGTTTTCTTATCGATTAGCGATATCACCAGACCCTACGGGCAAAGGCTAACCAGAGTAAATTGCAAATGTCTGAAAGGTGTCGCGATTTTAGAGAATCAAGCGCTCATCACTTGGTGTTGCACATGCATATCACAAAAATATATAGTGGCATGTGTGCTTAAAGTCGTGATGTTGGCGGATTGATAATTTTGACCAGTGGATGGATAGTCTTTAGTGCTTAACTTGGTGAGTTTTTCAAAGCGGAAATTCGCGCTCTGTCCCGCTGTTTGCACAAATGACAAAGCTCGGTTCAATCATTCTATTGTGGACAGAATTTGATTTCAATTGTACTTTTTAGGAGTGAGAAAAAAATTGAAAAGAAAATCACCAATGTTGCACAAAACTGTTTGGGGGCACAACATTTTTTGAAAATGCAACTGTGTGTGGTTTGGTCCGGTCTTCGCCCTGTCCGCTGTCGTCCGATTGGGTCTCGCTGGTTTCGCAGTCGTGTCAACAGATCTGCTGTCAAGAAAATGCTTGGAATTTGGCGTTTGTACGTTTCCCAAACAATTTGTGGTAGATCATGCAGTGGCACTCGGGTGTGTGTGAGTGAACACCAAATTCTGCCTTGTTGATCACCACAAATTTTCGCGCCAGGTGCCACAGCCACCGGCGCAAGCTCAAAGGGCTATTGCACGAATGATGTGAACAGATGCTCACCCGTTGCAACGAAACTGTCAAATTCAGTGTCACTTGAGTTACAAAGAGCACGTCTGTCATCCAGTGTCACTTGCGAGATGTTTTGCTGGTGGAATGTCTTCGTTCACTGACAAAAGTCCCCCCCCCCTCCCCAAGATCTTTCAGTGACTGACTCGTATCCCATGAAACAACGGCATTCACACTTGTCAAAACACAGGTTTTAGATGCGTGTACTCTCGTTGAATTCTATTGATTATCAGCTGCTTGCACGCTGGTGTAATTTTGCCCGCGTACCTGTCCTCTTACCAACTGATGCCTCCTCCCCCCCCCTTCCGCCCATGGTCTTGTCCAGACATGTCATCTGGTTTGACCCCCCCCCCCCCGAGGTCAGTCACTTTGAGTCGACTTTCTCAGTGTGTTGGGTGTGGTTTGCAGGCGATGTACACAATTCTGGGTGGATATGTCTCTTCAGGGTAAAGAAACTGCAACAGTATGCAGCGTGGCAGTGAATCAGACGATCCTGGGAAACCCGGTCAGCAAGCATCATCAGCGAGTGGGCAGAGGTCCCTCCCGGCACAGGTACCTTATTTGCACGATGAAATCGTACCCATTTCTGAAGTATCGGTGCGTGAAACCGAAGTTTTCCTCGGATTCATGTGGAAACATACTGCAGACGCCCCTTCGCCCACGAAACAACTTCTCAACATGCCCCTCGCCACCCCAAGGTGGCCCCTGAGGTGCATGTCTGCATCAGCAATGTTCTTGTTGGAGTATACTTTGTTTAGGTCTCATTCAGGTACATTCGCGTGTTCCAGGCAAGTGTATGGACCACGAACAAAAGTGTTATCTTACAATTTTGACCCAAAATTCTTTTCTTGGCAGCATGGTGAAGCGAGCGCTGAGCAGGTATCATCTCTTGAGCAGTTTATGGCAACACTGTCACCACAACTGAGCCAACAATCATCACACGTTCTTGGTGAGTGTTTTGAGAGGGAACGCGTTTCAATCTTCTGACGTCTGGTGAAGTGAATTCGAAACTAATCTTTCCTTGAATTTCTTCCTTTTGCCAACATGCTAATGTAGTTCTTAAAGAGTTGAGTGGTTGTGGTTGAATCTTCACTTGACACTGAGGTGAAACACTAATGGCTTTTGTAGTTGGTATGTCGGGATTACGCCTTCCTGCCTCTCATTCCTTGCACGCCCTTTCCGTGGGGCAGACCCAATCCTCACCTGCGGCTCCGCCTGTTGTTGGCTCGTCACTTCGGGATCAAAGTGGGTTTTGTGCTTTGCTACACGTCTCCACCAGTGGCAGCACACCCACAGTGACGACCAACCCTTCAGGCGCTGTGCAACGAGTCTTTGTGCCAGTCCCAGGACAGCAGTTGAAAGGATCAAAACCCGTTGGATCTGTGCACGCAGCTCCTGATCCCACTGGTTCTGCAGCAACCACTGTCCCGGCAATCGCTGCCACCAGGCAACCCGTTGCACAAGTAGCTCGTTCTGGTGTTGGTTCTACTAATCAAGCGGCCTTGTCAGCTCGGCAATTAAGCACTGCAGGTGAGCTTTGCTGACGATTTGAGCTTGTAGATGTGGGTTTTGCTCAGATGTTGAAGACCCTGCTGACAATTCTCTGTCAACATTTCTTCGCGATGTACCGGTTATCATTGTTCAAGTCACGCAGGGAGAGCCATGAAAAGAGCAAAAAGCCCAAAAAACAACCTGATAGATTGTGACAGCTTTCTACGCTTCTTTAGCAGGTGGGATGGTGGTCTTACAACAAGGGAAAGCCGAACAACGAAGTCCTGCAGCAGTTGGGTCAACGGCAGTCCTGGCTTCCACTTCACAAGAAAATCAAGCTGGCGAACTTCAAGTTATGCACTCTAGTCTCGGACTCATCCCAAATCGACAGCAACCGGCCGGTACCTCGGGTGTCACGGGCTCACCTACGCAGTTGACGCCACGTCACACTCGCGGGTCTCCAGGAAGAGTAACGTCGAGCAGCGCGTCCGGGAGAACTATCCACCACCACGGTCAAAGCCCCACCAAAGGAGAAATCCCTCCTTTGGCTGTCAATCCAGTCCAAAGCCCTCAGTTGCCCAGCATGAACGTCAGTTCACCCTTCAAACACCTGGCTGCGTTGCAGCAGGCGCAGACAGTAACGCCTCACGCAGAGCAGCAAGACACTTCTGGACCCTCTTTGCAAGTGCAGGTTCCTGCCCAACAAACAGTGCGTCGCGCGAGTGGAGGACTGAGTCCGGCCTCGGCCAGCTCGACGCCGAGGCAGTTTGAAAGAACTAGTCCAATCCTCAGTCAGTTCAGTGCTTTGTTGCCCCAAAAGTTGAGTCCAAAACAACAAAGTCCGGACAGACCACCCCGGAAGAAAATAAAGCTGGAAGAGAAAGCACCTCCAAACGAGGAAACCGCCAACTTTAGGCAACTGATCTGTGACTTCAGAAAAAAGGAATTGGCGAGTATAAAAGCGAACTACCTGGAGCATTTGACCGAACTATACTTTCTTCAGTCCGGTTCTAATTTGATGGATTACCACTCATGGAAAAAGAAACCTCCACCGGGGCTTGTGCAAGTTTACAAGTCAGGTCAACTGGACAGTGACGATGAAGACTTGGGCCAAGAGATGAAAATCAATGATGAGGTCAGTGGAAGTAGAAATTTGCGACTTCTTTCATAATGATATTCTGGCTTGCGAGTCGAGTGAGCTCATTGAAACGGGACATCGTCTTGTGTGTCTGATCTCGCGAGTGAGAAAATTCACGGTTTGATGCCCAACAGGTGAAGGTGATCACGACCAGCGGTGGCACCACCCCGCTGGCAACACCAGTGGCTATCTCCACTCAACTGCCGCCAGCAGTCACAGCCATGCAGCAGCACCTGCAGCAACAGGAGAAAAAGCTTGGCGGTCGGCATGGAATGGTGTTCGGTCATGTCCAACCTGCATCACAAACCTCTCCGGGTACGACACCGATCTTGGTTTGCGGATGACGTGGCAAAAGCCACCAGCAGTTTAGGCAACCGGAACAAATGTTTTGCTCTTGTAGGGTCAACCCATGCCACGGTGCTGCCAACTGTGAAGCCAGAACCGAGCGTGCCTCACCCTGTGGTCAGTTCGCAGTCGACCGTTGCTGCGCCACCGACTGCACCGACGAGCGATGCACCGGAGTTGAATGGAGCTACAGTTCGCCCTGCTCCGGCTCCGGCTGTGACTCCGCCAGCTGTCACATCGGCTCCGTCACCTGCCGCGCCCAAAGTGACCGTCACTTCAACCACTCCAAGGTGAAAGAAAGCCCCAGGAACCTGCGGAGAGATTCTTGGTTTCTTGTTGTGCTGCTTTGCAGTGATATCAAAAGACTGGCATATCGTCGTGTTCGTTTCAGCCTGCCGTCAATTCTGGGAACACCAAGCATGAAGATCAAGCAACCTGCATCTCCAAACAAGTCGGCCCGCCCACAAATATCAGCGGTGTATGAGGCCACTGTTGGTTCTCAAGAAGCGATCGTTGAACGAGCCAAGCAGGTGCGTGCATTGTGGCAGTTGCAGCGTCATCCCGGACCCCGATTTTGTTTGCAAGTTCATAGCAAATTGTTCAACTTCCATCACAGGAGGCACAAGTCATGCAGCGTGTTTCGGAGCTGCGCAAGGACGGCATGTGGTCTGCAAGGCGCCTTCCCAAAGTGTCCGAGCCACCAAGGCAGAAGGGTCATTGGGATTACCTGTTGGAAGAAATGCAGTGGCTTGCGGCTGACTTCGCACAAGAGAGGAAATGGAAAAAAGCTGGAGCCCGCAAGGTGAGCAGACTCGCCAAAATTCCACGTGTGAATTGATCATTTCGAGTTCTCTACAGCAATGTGTTTGAAATGCCAATGACTCATTCTGGGGAAGGATAATTCCATTTGCTTCCCCAATTACACGCTGGCTACATAAAGTCTTCGATCGCAGCTGCTTCATACATTTTTGATTCAGCAAAAATCTTGAGAAACATTTTGAAAGTTCTGTACGTACGTAATCGTGCTGAGTGAGGAGAACATCACAATATCCAAAGTATGTTTGGTTCCAGATTGCCAGAATGATCGCGAGATACCATGCTGACATTCACCAAAAGGAGCTCAAGGCAGAAAAGGAAGAAGGGCAACGGCTGAAAAGAATCGCGGGTCAGATGGCAAAGATGGTGCGCGAGTTCTGGACAAACATCGAGAAAGTGGTTCAATACAAACAGCAAAGCAGACTGGAAGAAAAGAGAAAGAAAGCGATGGACTTGCACCTCAGTTTCATTGTTGACCAAACGGAGAAATATTCTTCATGGTTGACGGAGGGGTTGGGAGCTCAGAGCGTTGCCTCGTCCACAAGCCGCCCGTCGAGTCCCACAGATGGTATGTCCCGGCTCATCCATTTGATCACAACGTGTTATTTACTGCCCCCTATGGTGAAGCCATGGCTGACTTCTGTTTGTCTTCCGTGGACGAAACGAGGGGAGAAAAACGAGTCATCATAAAAACGCATGCTTGTCTGCAAATCATTCGCGTGTGTCCTGGTGAAGACTACAAAAGTGATGGTCCTTTTAAAATATTTTTGTTTTTGTCACAGTTCGTCACCTTTTGCCAAACTTTAAACCACTTGTTTCTTCAGACAGGGAATTCAAACCGGAGGTGGACGAAAGTGATGACGAAGAAACTATCGAGAAAGAGGAACAAGAAGGAACAGACGAGGTACGCACGCACGACGCACGAGTTCTTGCCTTTGCCCTTTTCCAGAGCAAAAAGATTCGGTTTCCATCTGTCACCAAGACCAAATTATTTCAGGCAAGTCAGAAGGCTGAAATCGATGCTCTTCAAAAAGAGAGCGAAATGTCGATCGAGGAACTGCTGAAGAACCTGCCGCAAGAAGTTTTGGAAAAACCTGCAAGTTTGCGTGGCGAAAGCACTGACGACAGTGGTGACGACGCAGACGACGAAGCAGAAACGACAAAGGTTCGGGAAATTGATACGACTTGAAAGGGGACGGGTTGTCCCATCGTATCCAGTTCTTGCGGTGCAACTTGCCAAGCATCATGCAGCCTTGCTACAAAACCGTGCGATGTGTGATGTTATCAGTTGATCTGTTGCCAAAGTAACTTGTAGCCATCAGTTCTGCCCTGTCGACATACAATTTGATTGGGTGTCAAGCGCTACAAACAAAACGAGCACGCGGAGAAACACGCCACTCTTTTTGGCCACATAACCTGCAAATTTGCAAGGTGCTGGTTCCATTGTCAGGCAAAGGGAAAAGACGAAGATGACGACTTCGCTGCTTCGGAGGATTCTGCTGACGAGGAAGAAACCATTGAAGAGGAAGAAAAGAAAGAGAAACCGAACTACAAAGCTGAGCTGGATGAACTTCAAGCTGAAGGTAACAGAAGCATGTCGTCGTGTTGTCTTCGGAAACGCTGCCTTCGTCGAATGCTTGGGAGACATGACGTGAATAACGCTTGATTGCTTGGCAGGGGAGATGTCCATGGATGATCTCGTTGCCAAGTACGCCGGAGCTTACAACAGCGACTACGAACCAGAAGAATCTGGAGAATCGACGGACGTCTCCAGTGAGGAGTCATCGGAGGAAGGTGAAGCGTCTGTTCCGTTCAGTACACTTCTTACACAGATTTTCTTTGTCGGGAATGCGTGAAATGTACAAGTGTCCAGTGTGTTTCAGATGCAGAGAGTGATCAAGAAGCTGACGAAGACGTGGAAGAAGAGGTCGGTCTGGAATCGCTTGTTGCAAAACAAGAGGGCAAGTCGGGCGAGCCTTTGACGAGTAAAGAAGACCTGACTGACATCGCTGCCACTGCTCAGTCACTACAGCCTACTGGGTTCACCCTGGAAACCACCCAGGTCAGTTCACGTTCAGAAATAAAATAGACAACGCGTGGGTGTTGGTTGGGTGGCAGCCTGGGCATTTGTTGGACACCAGTCCGACTGACTTGCACGTTTGGTTCTCACAGGTTCGAACAGAGATTCCCTTCCTGCTGAAGCACACATTGCGCGAGTATCAGCACGTTGGCTTGGATTGGATGGCCACGATGTACGACCGGAAACTGAATGGCATTCTTGCTGATGAGATGGGACTGGGCAAGACAATCCAGACCATAGGTCTGTGCACAAGAAAACTGCTTCAAATTTGAAGACGGGTATTCTGTTGCAACGAACTTCGAGTCTTGAGGTCAGCCCTTCAAAGTTGATTTTTCTTTGTAGCGGTGCTGGCCAATTTGGCTTGCGAACACCACGTGTGGGGTCCACATCTCATCGTTGTTCCAACTTCCGTCATGTTGAACTGGGAGATGGAGTTCAAGAAGTGGGCACCAGCGTTCAAGATCCTCACGTACTACGGAAGTCAGAAAGAGCGCAAAATGAAGAGAACGGTAGGTGTAACCTACATCAGAGTGCGGTGCTGTTTTCACCACGTTACAAATTTGATTTGGGTATGTCGTCTGTCAGTGACCAATTGTCATGTGATTGCATTGTAGGGTTGGACAAAAACGAACGCGTTTCACGTTTGTATCACGTCGTACAAACTTGTGATACAAGATCACCAAGCCTTCAGAAGAAAGAAGTGGAGATACTTCATTCTCGATGAGGTTTGAGAGCATTTCAACCTTTCTCTCGCCATATTTCGAGACCAGAGTCATTTGTGCAGCTTTTCTTGTGCTGCGCAGATGCTAAGGGCTCTCGAAAATAAAAGGGATCTGGCCTTATGCCCCGACTGCTTGAATTAGTGGCTTTCGGACACCTGGCTCGAGACAGTTGATTAATTCCACGCCGTTGTTTTGAATGGTGGTGTGCAGCAACAAAATATTTATTACTTCATTTTGTAGGCTCAAAACATCAAGAACTTCAAGTCGCAACGGTGGCAGACTCTGTTGAACTTCCAAAGTCAGAGACGTCTGCTGCTCACCGGCACTCCACTGCAGAACTCGCTGATGGAACTGTGGTCGCTGATGCATTTCCTCATGCCACACGTGTTTGCCTCGCATCGGGACTTCAAGGAGTGGTTTTCCAACCCGATGACTGGGATGATTGAAGGCTCGCGAGAGTACAATGAAGATCTCATCCGACGCCTGCACAAGGTGAGTTGCACTGAGCATTCAACGTCAAACAATTCGATGTTCCGGTTTGCTGAAATATCCGAAGTCACTGGCTTGATGTTGAACGATGCAGGTGTTGCGGCCATTCCTGCTGCGAAGGTTGAAAGTCGACGTGGAGAAGCAGATGCCGAAGAAGTTCGAACACGTCATCATGTGTCGTTTGTCCAAGCGGCAGCGCTACCTCTACGATGACTTCATGGGTCAGACCAAGTGAGTGGATGTTTGTTTTATGAGTGCCTTTCTTGCAACTTTTTGGGGGAAGAGAAAACTGGTGACTGTCCACGTTTCAGGACGAAGGAAACCTTGGCGACTGGACACTTCATGAGCGTGATCAACATTTTGATGCAGTTGCGCAAAGTGTGCAACCACCCCAATCTGTTCGACCCACGTCCGATTGTGTCCCCGTTCCAAATGGAGGGCATAACGTACACAACTGCTTCCGTTGTTCTGCGAGCCTTGTACAAGGATCCATTGGAGGTAAGTGTTCAGCACTTGCGCTGTAAATAGAACGTGGGCGTGAATGATTCACTTCTTTTCTCCCGAAAGGCTCTGTGGTGAAAGTCTCATTGAATGCGTTGTTACAGACGGTGGACATGCAGGAACTGTTTGCTCCAGTGACTGATCTCGAGCTGAGATTGCCGGCCTACGCCGCGCATCGCGTCAGAAAGCTTCAGGCGCCCCAGCCGCTGATTCAGGAGATCGACAGTCAAGTGGACGCACCGCGGCCGCGGGTTTCAAACAAGCCTTTTGTCTTCCGGAGTCACTCGCCAATGCCCCCGGTATGGAGCTTTGCCTGTTCAAAGGAAGATTTGGAGTTTGCTGGTGGATACTCACAAGTCATGCTCTGCTTCACGTATTTTGTGTCTTTGCAGCTGTCCGGTCGTTCTTCTCCGGCTGTGAGTCAGTTGTCGCCTGCTGCCAAATCCAGATCAGCCACGCCAACCAGTGTGTCGTCGTCTGGTGAGTTCCACACAAAAGTTTGTCGCGATCGTTGTCGGAAATCCGAAAGGTGTGTGTGTTTCGTTGGGAGTGTTTGTTCTGTTCTGTTGCGAGAAGAAGAAATTTTGGACACAGCCTGTTTTCAACGTAGCCATGTTTTCTGCAGGTGCCTCGTCTGCTGTGGGGTCAGTTGTGACCTCGTCAGGAACTCCATCACAGCCGATCACGCTGCAGATCCACCAGACTCAGCACGGACCCAGGTTCATGATCCCCAGCGGACAACTGTCGCAACTTGCGGGAGGAATGATCCAGATCGTGCAAACCCCGAGTGGTCAGCACATCCTGGCTCCAGTTTCGTCCGCCGCTCAGTCGGTTGTGAACGGCCCGACTGTCACTTCGAGCACCAGTCCAGTCGTGAACGGGGTTCAATCAACGACGACGAAGCCCAGCACGACGCTTCAGTTGCCCGAATCTTCTGCTGTGACGGCTGGAAAACCTGTGATGCGTGTGTCGCCGGTCACCCAGACTCAGCCAACAGGTACAGGGACTGTTCTTCTATGTTGTGACCTGGTTGTTGGTGGAAGAAAAGAAGCCAAGAACGGAAGCCAGCGTATTCAAGCATTGAATTCCTTGCAACTTTCTGTTCGTGTACGTGGCGAAAAAATGGGCTTTTAGAAGCAACGGCGCACATGGCTGGTTTTATGGGTTCCTGAAAACAGGCTTTGGTGTCGTTGCAGAAAAAGTTGAAGACGATCAAGCCACTGTGACCCGGAGATCAACCACAAGAATCCAGCAACACCATCTGAAAGAAAAGGAAAAGTCGATACTGCATTCCGTAAGTGCTGTGCTCTTGTTACTTCGGGATTGAGTGTGGGTCACCTGCGTTGCAGAGTAACAGTTCAGTGGCCGAAGAACTGCAAGTGACACTCTAAAATAATGATTTCATCAGGAGGAGCTTTCTCGAAAGAGAGAAAAACGTCGAAATGATCTTCTGGAGAGAATCGCCAAGAGCAACAAGAGGAAATGTGCATGTCGACCGATGTACGGCTCTGATTTGCGGCAAGCAGTGGACATACTGTGCAGCAAAAACGCCGTGAAGAACGAAGATGTGGCAAGGTGTGTGTCACTCTTGGCTTGAAAATCTCGTGCAATGATGACCACGGCGACATGAAGGCCACTGATTTCTTTGGTGGCATTTTATGGCAGGTGGAAAGGGTTGGGGCATGTCGCTTGCCAAAGTGTGCATCGCGTTGAAAACGGGAATCATCCGAGCGTCTACTGGAAAGTGACAGAGCGCCTGAACAGCATAATAAAAACTCCCGAGAGTTTGCTTGAAGAGCTCAAGGACATCATCGAAAGGTCAGTTGCGTTCGCGTGCGTCAAGCATTTGGCTTCTGGTCAGATTCCGCCAAATACACGGCTTGTTTCCCACACGTGCAGAGGGGAATTTCGTTCGACTGTGGACTGTTGCTTTTCAGGTTTGTCTTCGTCACTCCCGTTGTGACGGCGCCCAGGATACAGATGCATGCGTCCCACCCACCTCCGTCCGTGGCGCGACAGCAGCGCTACATGGAGCACAAGCTGCACACGGAAGCGGGTCCCAAGTGCAGGAATCTCCACCCCATCGCGTCACGTATGGCCGTCCAGTTTCCAGAACTGCGACTCATTCAGTACGACTGTGGCAAGTTGCAGACACTGGACACGCTACTGCAGCAGCTGAAATCTGGAGACCACAGGGTTTTGATCTTTACGCAAATGACCAAAATGTTGGACATCCTCGAGTCTTTCTTGAACTACCACGGTCATCGCTATCTGAGACTGGACGGCACGACGAAAGTTGAACAGCGACAGGTGCGTTTCCCTTCCGCGGGATAACAAACCAAATGAAAGGACATCGGTTGTGGGCCTGTACAGATCTGTGTGCATTGTAAATTTTGTGTTGCAGATTCTGATGGACAGATTCAACCAGGACAGAAGGATTTTCTGCTTCATTCTGTCGACACGATCTGGAGGAATCGGGGTGAACTTGACTGGAGCTGACACTGTGATATTCTACGATAGTGACTGGAATCCAACAATGGACGCCCAGGCTCAGGATCGCTGCCACAGAATTGGTCAAACCAGAGATGTGCACATCTACAGGTTCGTGTTGACAGAGGCTTGAGTTTTGTTTTCAAGAAGTTGAGGTGTTCAAAGGGACAGGTTGAGCTTTGTTATCACGAACATTACCGTGTTTCAAACAGGTTGGTGAGCGAAATGACGGTTGAGGAGAACATCTTGAAGAAAGCGAATCAGAAGCGCATGATGACAGACGTGGCCATAGAGGGTGGCAACTTCACAACTGCTTTCTTCAAAGAGGTAATTGAACGGAGATGTTTCAAATTGTTGGAGCTGATTACAGATTGAAAAGAGCACTGTCTTCCTCTTGGTTGTCTACAGATTTGGAAATAATTTGAGAGAGAAAACGCAGCAGTCGATCGATTCGTGACAGCGCGCGCGAACTGTTGTTCTGTGGTGCCTCTCCCTGTTGGTATTCAAGAGTTGATGCCAAGAAACACGAATCACCACGTGCTCAGTGCTCAAGCCGTGTTTTGCTTTGCAGCAAACGTTGAAAGATTTGTTCGAAGAGCCTTCGGGTCTGACAGAGCTGGCGGATGACGAGGAACAGAAGGAAAAACCAACAAGGGAGTCTCGCAGGAGGCTGGAGAGGAAAAAAGAAAAGGAAAAGGCAGAAGAGGAAAAGTCCGCCGACACCAGTTTGTCTCAAGAACAAATGGAGCAGGTATGATTCAGCACCATCCATTCCTGTGTGTAACTCGTGTCGACACAAAATGTGCCTCGTGACAAGTTTCTGAAGTGTGGCCGTTTTGGTGGCACCGCTGAATTATTTTTTTGGCAGGCTCTGTGTGCGGCAGAAGACGAGACGGATGTTCAGGCAGCAAAAACGGTGGCGGCAGAGCAACAAGCAGAAATGGCCGAATTCGACGAAAACATTCCATGGGATGAGAAGGAGTCGGAAGCGAAGAGAGAACGTGACGATGCGACCTCAAAAGTCGAGCAGGAGCTGGCACTGATCCAGAAAGAGGTACGTAGGTTTCTGTCTGAAGAGGACACCCCAAACTTGTGCCGTGAAACAGATGGTCTGAGTAAAGTCGTTCTCTGTTGGCAGTTGACACCGGTGGAGAGATACGCAGTGCAGCTAATGGAGGCGCAGTCAGCTCCTGACGCGATCGAAGAACTTCAAAAGGCAGAGGTAAGCTTTTCTTGTTTTGTTGAAGCCTTTGTCCTGCACTGAGTTCCATTGCTCGCTTGCGCGTGTCGCTGAAAGACGACTGTTGTGACGAAGAAAAAATCAAACGACTGATTGCTTCAGGAGGAAGTGACGATCGCGAAGGAGGAGTGGGAGCTGAGTCGGCTGCAGGCTTTGAAAGAAGAGGAGGAGCGACGAGCTGAGTTGGAGGAGGACGAAATGCTCTACACGTACACCAGGGACGATGCCAGCAATCAGGTGAAGAAAAAGCGAGGGCGTCCAGGGGGCTCGCCCATGTCCGCAGCTGCTGTTGCGAAACGTGTTCAGAGCAGGGCTGCTGCGTACGCGGCGAGTCAAGAAGTGTACACCGATCGTGTTGCTGGTGGGAGGGCAGGGAAGCTCCGAAAGGGACGCAGGCCGAGCGTTGAATCCAATGAAAGCGCCAAATCCGATGTAGTTGCACCCGAGTTGCAGCCTGCGAAGGCTAAGGTTGGGGGCACTGCTGCAGGCAGGAGACCAGGGTCAGAAAAGGGTGATGAGTTCAAAGAAAACGAGGTTTCGAAGCCAACCGAGGTCAAGAAGCCCAGTCCCGCAAAGGTCAAGATAACCATGCCGAACAAGAACGTCCCCCCTGTGCTACAACCGTGGTCGAACCCCAATCTGGTGATCAGAACTCGCCGAGCTTCGTCGGCAGTCGGCGAGTCGGACAGTGACATAGACGTCACGACTGTGCCTCGGGCTCAGCGGGAGCCTTCCCCTGTCAGACATTCCGTGGTGACGCCCAGCAAAATCAGACAGAGGGAACGCGAGAACATCTTCGCTGCTTTGTCTCCCACAAAAATCCTGGGTCCGGACGCAACTTTGCAAAATCCAGAGCCGATTTTGGAGAAAATGGCTGCGCAGCTTGGGACGGTGAATCCGAAGACGGGTCTGCAGACCCCGACAACTCAGATTGTGATGCTGCGAAATGCTCAAGGGCAAACTGTGTACACGAGTCCCTCTGCCGCGGCCGCTCTTTTGAGGTCTCAAGGAAGTCAGCTTCTGACCACTGCGTCAACCCAGCCCAGCACACAAGGGACCGCCACCGCCACCAAATCCCAGAACGTGCCTCAGATGCTTCTGCAAGGATCGACTCTTGTGAGAAATCAGCACGGTCAGACATTGTTGGTACCGAGGCATTTGTTACCAAGTGTGTTGCAGTCACAAGGGAAAGTGGTTGGAACACCAGGCCAGTCGGCTGCAGCTCCTGTGACAAATCAACTCAGAATGACAACTGTGGCTGGCAAAGCAGCAGCAGGCGTGAGAGTTTCGACCCCAGCAGGAGGTGGTGTGCGACCAGCAGTCGTTGCTCAAGGATTGCAAACCTTGCAGGGCAAGCTCAACCCAGCACTTGTTCAAAAGCAGACCGTTCGTCAACCTGTAACTTCAGGAGTTTCTGTAGCAAGCACGCAGGCCAAAGCTACTTTGGTGCAGATGCCAACTATTGCTGCTGGATCGACCATCACACTGCAACCCGGACAATTGATAACTGCGCAACAACTACAAATGCTTCAGCAGCAAACTGGTGGCAGAGCGAGAATAGTGACTCCTGCCGGCAGCACAGTTCAGAAACAACCGTCCCCAGTTCAAGTCGTGCGCCCACCACCACCAGGTCAGGGAGTGCTCACCAGGCACACGCTGCCGTCGGGACACGCTGTCATTCAACGCCTTCCAGCGGGAGCTCCTATTCTACAGAAGGTTGCGACGCCTGGACAACCTGCTCTATTGTCTCTGCCAGCTGGAACACCGATCAGCAAGTTGATGCAAGTCCAGTCTCTGCAGAAGCGAACTTGGACTGGGCAGCCGGTGGTGTTGAGCAGTCCCACAGCAAGCAGCACTCCAGCAGCAGCTGGCGTGCGGACTCCGGGGTCGGGAGACAGCAACGAAGCCATCGTGTTGTCTGACGATGACGACAGTCCGCCGAGGACCTTGTCACGGAACATATTCGAGAAAATCTCCGCACTCTCTCCAGCGCGCGCTGTTTCAACACCCACCACAGTGACCACGCCACGGAAGCAGCTGGGAAATATCTTCGAGCAGATGGCTCGGCCTGGAACATCGTCGTCGGGATTGAGCACGGTGATTTCGATGGTGCAGGGAACCAGCGCTGCACGCAAAGCTGCCAGAGAACCGCAGATCGTGACGGGAAATGTTCAAAACGTCCTTCACATCCCGGAACAACTGCACGTTGACATCCCCAGCCCTGGGTCCATCCCACGGAATCCCAACGATTCGACGGAAACGATCGGGTACGGAGAATCCGACGAGGATCACATTTCCATCAATTCGTCGGATGGCGAGGATAAGCCGGAGGAGAAGAAACCGATTCGCGTCCCGGGTGAATTCCGCGAGCAGCTGCAACAGATCCTTCAGATAAAACCGCAGCAAGTGCTGAAACAAAAGTCGCCAGAAGCCAAAGTTGTTTTGTCAGCTTCGTCGTCTGCGTCGAAGACGTCTCTTCCTCTCATTCTGACGTCACCGTCTCAACGCGGCGCGACGCCAGTTGTCAGTGTAAAACCAGCCGCATCAGGAAGTGTTCAGTACATCCAGCTTGCCACCGCTGGCTCATCGGGATCTGTGCAGGTGAAACCTGTAACAACGACCGCCACATCACAGAGCCAACAAGTGAAAATTCTGCAGGTTCTGAAACAGCAGCTGGATCAGCCATTCTTCATTCAGAAGAGCGACGCTGGGAAAGTGGTGAAGACGCCGTCTCCTGTGCATCAGATTCCTGCGTCTCCAGCCACACAGTTTGTGGTCAGAGATCCACAGAAGGGCACCATGGTGGAGCAGCAGGGAGGCGAAGCTGCAACGGGAACAACAGATTCCCGGCCAGCTCGGAGCGCTCTGGATCAGATCATTTCCAGCGCTTCAGTTTCCAGTGGAAAACCGGAGAAAGTTTCGCCCGTTGGAATCCCTGCCAAACCTGCTCCCGTGGCGAACCTGGCCGGGTTTCAAGGACAGTTCGCTCGATTCGCTTCGAAGGAACCTGACTCAGCATCAGGCAAAGCTCCGGTGTCGATGATCAGTGCGCAAGGCGTTAATATCTTGCAACAGGTTGTTCGACCAGGTGCTTCACAAATGCAGATGAAGCTGGTATCCAAAACAGTGCCAACATCGACTCCAGGGGCACCGTCCACGATGAGGTCCATTCTCATCGCTCCGCCAAAGGAAACGATCGTGACCACCGCTTCGGGGACATCAGTCGGTGAAACTGTTCTGATGACTCAGGGACAAAAACCTCAACTGGTTCCCAGACAGCTGATCGAGCAAAAAGTGATTTTCCGTCCTCGAGTCCCAGGGCAAAAACTCGTCACAGCGACCCAGCCAGCTGTCGTGCGGCCAGCGGTTCAGAATGTGATTATCAGGCCTCCAGCTCCCACCTTACAAACCGTACAGCAGCAGCAGCAGCAACCACCACCACTACCACCAGTCGATTCTCCGATGATCGAGAAGGGCGATCTCCCAATCGACGACGATGTCATTCAGGCTTTGATGAGTTTGAAATCGCCGCCTCAGAAGCCGGTGGATCCTCTTCCCACGACACTCGTCGCTGCAAGTGAAGTGGCGAGTCCTGTTGCGAACCAGCCAGTCGCCTTTGGTGAACTGCCAGCTGATGACGTGGTGGTGCAACAGATCCCAGCAACTGAAGTGGTGCATGTCAGTGACCAGCCGCCAACAGCTGATCTTCTCGTCACTGAAGAAGCAAGTGGCGTTCAGATGGTGGACAATTCACTGGAAGCTGATGACATCACGCCCGAAGCACAGGAGGATCAAAACGAGTCCAGCGTTGTGTTCGTCCCTGAAGAACACACAGCTGAAGAGGTGGCAGAACAGGTCGAAGTGGATGCTGGTGGAAATGCGACAAGCATCTTGGAAGAAGCGTGCGACATAGTCCCCGGCCAGGGCTCGGAATTTCCGGAAACTTGTTTGGAAACCGTGGTAGAAGGCGGCCTGAGCACCGACAACCCGACTGTCGAGCCAGACGAACTTGATGAAATGCCGCAGTTGGAAAGAGAAGACATTCCAGTCGAAGAAATTGCAGAAGACATGCCAGAACTAAAGAGAGAGGCCGTGGACGTTGCAGCTACTTCGGGCATGAAGCCGGCTGAGGTCGAAAATGGGCTGTCGACTGAAGACGGGAAAGAAACGCAAGAGGATTTGCACATGGATAATTCGCCTGTCCCGTCAAGACCCACGAGAAGCAGTCGCTTGGGATCAGTGCCGCCGCAGCAAGAGGACAGTGGGGAAGGAGCGCTGCTGCCCCCGCCTGTCTTCAGGACCAGGTCCCGGTCTCGGTCCCAGTCGATCCACAGCACGGAGTCGGATGAGTCACTTGAACCTCCGAAAAAATTCCTCCTCACTACATCTTCATCAACCAGAACAGTGGAAGCTTTATCGACATCAAAAGATGCGGGCTCGAAGCAGCGACCTGTGCGAATGACCAGGAGATCAATTCAGGGTATGGAACGATCGGAGCAGGGCACAGGGACCACGAACACCAGGAATTCAGTTGGTGACACAGGACTTCCAGGTGTCAAGAATTCCGACACGCCGGTAGTACGGAGGGGAAGAGGCAGACCCAGGAAATGCGATAAAACCCCACCGGAGGAGCAGCCGAAAAAAGTCAAGCGCGGGCCCGGCAGACCTCGCAAGTCTGAAGTGTCTGCTCCTGGTTTGGACAACACTAATCTGCAGTCTGGGGCCAATCGGGCGAGTGCGAAGGAGAACAGCGCGGCGGATTCCAACAGCGACACGGAAAGTACTCGAGTTGTGTCAGCGCGTAGCTCTAGACGAAGTAGCGTGTCCGATGAACATGCGCGAGGTCGCGCGACCCGCTCAGGCAGAACCAGTGCAGTGCAAGAGTTGAAGGAATCCGTTGGGGAATTCGAGAACAGTAAGGACCCGCTCGGGGACGATCAGTCCGACAGTGACGACAATGAAGTGTCGTTCAGGAAGAGGCAAACGGGAACTGTCGCAGACAAGACCGAACCAAGTGAGCATGAAGAGAACTCGTCAACTTCGCCACTGCTCCAGCACGGCAGTTCACCAGTGAACGACAGGAAAGGCATCTTTGAGCAGATCGCAGTCTCTCCCACCACGGCTCCAATCAAGAGGAAGAGTTGGAGAGACGAAATGGACCTCGAGTGCGGACACATTGTGCCAACGAGAGACAAAGGACAAGCTCCGTACCCGTCTCCAGCAAAAGTTGCGACGAACAAGACTATCAACAGCCGCAATCCTGCTTCGTACAAAGTGAGGCACACAAGTGGACCCCGACTTCAAGGAGCCCGCTCCCCGAAGATACCAAAGTCCAGCACTCCCAAAACGCCTCTCGGCCCCTTGGTGACTCTGCCTGCCAAGAGAGGAAGAGCTGCCAGCAGGGACAGTGATCACTCAGAATCAGAACTCAGGTCAAACTCGATTGACAACTCAGTGCAATCAAAGAAACGGCGCGACAGCAACGGATCTGTTTCAAAGACTGCAGTCGTAGAACTGAAGAAAAATATTCGCGGCAGCGCTGGCAGTCCTGGTGTCAACAAACTCCAGAAGTCAATCTCGTCCGAATCCCCAAAAGAGACACGGTTGGCACAGGGGGCTCAAAAGCGGGTTACACGATCGAAATCTAAGAGTTGACCTTGACTTGGCCTGGTTGCAATCCTAGATCCATTTGTCTCAGTCGACCTTCCACAGAAATTTTGTTTACCAGCCCTTTTGTTCTTCGCAGTGTAGCGTCGCGTTATGGGATGGAAAGAGGGTGGAACTCGGCCTCGAAATTTCATTCAGTTTTGCATGTCTGTTGAGTCGGCCCTGTTGAAGTTGAGGGACTTCATTTTCACTTGATCTGACCGGGTTTCAAGAGAATGAATGAATGATCGTTGCGATTGTATCTCATAGTCTGCAAAATTTTCCGCGGCCTTACTGTTGAAGTGTTATTTTGGAGAGCTGCTCCAGGCTTCGGCAGGAGGAAAAATCTGCTTTGAAATCAGGCATTCCTCTTCAAGGATTCATTTACTGTCGATCATGTTCGCCATTTGTGAGAAGTTTGACTGCAAAGCACGAGGCAGATTGAGTGTAACCGGAGCAATTGAATAAAAAGAAAGCAACTTGTTACCTTTTAGAGTTCTCATTTTCTTGGTGATTCATGTGTGGAAAGAGCAAGTGTATTTTGCGTCATCAGTTCCCCTTCCACTCCAAATCAACAGCAATTTAGTGTATCTTTGTTCTTTAGGAGATTCTGTCATTGCATTCTGTGCTGGACAGAAGAAATGTTTGTGATCAGGAGTGGCCAGGCTTGCGTGTTGAATTGCACCTGACCAAAACTAATGTATTGTAGACAGAATTTTGTCGTCTCTTTCTGAAAAGACGTTTGCCACGCAGAAAGCCTTGCCAATCCACACAATTTTACCAAGAGAATGAGATACACTGGCAAAATTTGAAATGGTCACAAAAAGTCAAAAGAAACCTGTGTTTGGAGCTGGTTTCTTCTGGAAATTCTGGACAGTCTTGAGAGTCAATTGCTGTTGGTTTGCCCGCAAAATATTTTGGAATTGAGATGGGGAAAAATACAGACGAACCGCGATTCTGATCTTGAGCAATCATCTGAAGCGAGACCCAAAACGTCTTCGATGGTGCGAAAGGCAACACTGTTGCTCGTCGGAAAACCAACAGCAGCTGCTTCACAAGACTTGCAGAACCAGTGGGTAACTTGACACACTCTTTCACAGATGTACATCAACGATGACACGGGAGAACAGATGCCGGTGAGTACGAGTTTGTTGCAAACGAAATATCTTCCGCATTCAGACATTGGTCATTTTGTGCAGTACCCCGTGTTTCTGAAAGTAAATGCTCGAGGGTGACTGGAAGTTTGCGACTGTGAACGGGCATATCGTGTGCCGACTGCAGAACTGGGAAACAGTTTGACAGTCTTCGTTGATGGATATTGATGCAGTGCGGTTTGAAGCACTCATTGAACACATCTCAGAACATAAGTCATTTCGTAACAAACATTGGTGACAACAAATCCATTGTAAATTCACAGATGTGGAGCCCACCAACCCCGCCTCACGACGAGAACGACGTGTACATCGACGAGACGCTGTGCTTCCTGTACGAACCGACCGTGATGCCCGAGTCGCGCCTCCCGCCCATTTACGTCAAGAAGGAGCACAAGCGCATTCGCCTCGACCCCGTCCTAGGTACAGCCGGTCTTGACTGGAAATGAAGTTCGTGGTATCAGTGGCTGCCTTCTGTTGGAAAACCAACCACAGGTCAGACAATGCAATAATGTCCATATCCTTTGCCGCAGCGGGCAGACACAAGCACAAAGGGGTGAGGAAAGACGACCAGCCCAAGGTGCCTCCGTCTCTCTTTGACCGGGGTTCGTTCGCTGCACTCAGGCGAGACAACAACAAGGCCAGACTGAAACAAGCTTACGCGAGGCCTTTCAACAAGGTAAGAGTCCGTGCAGTTCTTTATCTGAAACAATTTTTTTTCCACCAGCGATTTTCCGCCACATCGCAGCCTAGTTCTGTAACTAGACACTCTATCGTCACGAGTCTGCAGAAGAAAGTCCGGTGGTGACTGCAGTGTTTGTTGTTCACAGCCGCACGCGCAGCAGACGATCATGAACCGGCCTTCGGTGCTGGACGCGTCCTCTGACTCGCCGGAGTGGCTGATCCACGAGGACTGGGCGCTGCTGCAGAGCATCCAGTCGCTGCAGGAATTGCCGCTGCAGCTCGTCACGCAGTCTCCCGCGCACATCGCCAACTGGGACCTCGTCGCGGACGTCGTCAACGCCTCCAGTCGAACTTACAGGTGAATTTGTGGCGAGGAATCCTTGCCAGAAAGATTTGTCACACACACCACACACACACGCGCGCGCGCAGAGTTAGTGACTATCGATGCCTGTCCTATCCTGATTCAGCAACCAGAAAACGAGAGAAAGAACACGCGCGTTAAATATAGATGGATGATCCACAACACATAATTTTGTCAGGTCGGCGAAGCAGTGTCGTTTGAGGTACGAGACAGTAATCGTGCCGCGTGAAGAAGGACGCATCCTGTATGACATGAACCCACGCAAGCAGAAGAAAACAAAGGGCATCTACAAAGTGTACGCGGTACGTGTTTTCCATTTACGAAGTTTTAACAATTCAAGTCGCTACAACTGACTGAGAAGCCTCACTTGAGCAAATTTTGGGGTTCTGCTGTCGTGTTTGGCAGAGAATAGGAACATCCTGATGCAACATTAAGTTGAGGTCCGGACACAATAAGTGACTGCTGGTTGACAAAACGATGTGCTTTTCTCTTTGGCAGACTAAAAACAACCGGGCGATGAAGACAAGCCAGCTCTTCTCACAGGACAACAACGGCTCCATCAGCACGCTGCACACATTCCGCTTCGAGTCGTGCAAGGCGATTGCCGCCAAGAGGACGCCCACCCTGCGCCCAACGCTTGTCAACCCGACTCTCAAGGTTGCTCGCGTCGAACAACAGAGAACCACGTTCAGTCACGTGACAGAAGGGCAAGCGCACCACATCATGTGATGTTTTGCTTTGTGCTTTCAGAATCCCAAACACACGGCTGTCTTGGCCGAAAGTGGAATCAACTACGATCAACCTCTGAACCCAATACAAGTCGCCCAGATCAGAGCTGACAGGATTGCGAAGGAGAAGAAGCAGAATCAGCAGGCTGTTGCAGTGAGTTTTGTTGTCATGACAGTCATGCTGCGTTTGAAGTTCGAACTGCTTGCATCAGGCGATCGCTTTCTGACCGGTGAGGTTGTGTGTGGGACTTCGCTTCTGTAACACCCAGTGCCCGTGCTCTTTTCACAGGCTGCCGCTGAGCAACAACAGGTGCAGCAGCAACAACAGGTGCAGCAGCAACAGCAGCAGATAGCGGCGCAGCGACAGGCGGCTGTTGCAGCCGCTCAGGTCGCAGCTCAAGTTGCAACCACCAACGTTGCCGTGGTAACCACCACCACAACGGCGCCACAGATGGCGATAGTGCAGAGCCAGCAATTAACGCCCGTGACGACTGCCACCACCACTGTGTTGGTGAGAAATTTTCACGATCGGCGCACGACGAGACGAGACTGTCATCCACGATCCCCCACGCGTGCTTCGTTTGCGAACAAAGCTCTTGTCAAGCAGAACGAAGTGTGGTTTGAACATTTTCAGAGCTTGCCTTGCTGAAAAATATCTGCGGGTACCTGCTTCAGATATTGGCAAAATTGTTGTTTTTCCTGCAGGGCAAAACCACCTGTTGTACGGAATATGGGAGTGATGTATTATTCAAAGATATCCAGTCTCTTGCTCCAAACGTTGTTCCCCCAAGTCTCGATTTGAGTTTCTTGTTCCAGTTCCGTTTATCCTTCATGATAAGGCATGTTACGTTTCACCGATGCATGCTGCTAACTTGTTCCTTGTATGTCGCACTAACAGACCGGCGCAATCCAGAAGGCCCAGGTTGGTTCCACAATGACAGCAGTTTCCCTGGCGAGATCACTGGGTGCAAGTAGCATAGTCGTGAACACTCCTGGAGGTGTTGCCACTAATCCACTTGCCACCTTCAAACGCATCCCTGGTCAAACGGTGGTTGGGGCCGTTCCACAGACCACAGCAGTAAGTCTTCAGTTTCGTCATGCAAAGGCATGTCAAAATCACTTCATACGCCAGTTCGCACTTTCCTGAATAAAATCCTTTGATTCCCAATGTGAGAACCTGTCTTCGTGCGTGCTGGTCACTCTCACGGATTCTGCTTTGCAGACGGTGGCAGCGTTGACGCAGGCTGTGCGAACGGCGCCTCGCGCGACCACCACACAGACGCTGACGGTGCAGGATATCTCGGCCGCGGTGGCGGCGAGTCCTGCGGCGGCGCGCGTCACCACGACGGCCTCGGCCTCCGCGACGACGCAGGTCATCAACACGGCGGCGCTGACGCAGGCGCAGCTCGTCGCGGCGCAGAAGAACGTCGCTGGCGCTACAGGTTCGAGAAACTTGTTTCAGAAGCGCCGTTTCCCCTGTTGTCTGTGTGCCGAAACTGGTCTTTGAAGCATTTCGTCGGGTGGCATTTTTACGAGGCTGAACTTCAGTGAAGGCTTCTGTGGTTTGTGTCACAGGTCAACAGCAAATCACTCAGCAAACTTCAACGAGAACTCTGACCCCAGCTCAGCTGCAGTACTTGAGGGCCCAGGCGCTCATCAAAACACAACAGCAGCAACAACAGCTGAGACAACAGCAAAAGCAACTGACACCAGAGCAGTTGAAACAACAACAGATAAGGAGAATACAGGTGAGTTCATCATCGAAACTCTGGGGATATTCGTTGTCTGTCATCTTTGGTGTTTGATTTCTTCCGCACCATACCAACAACCTGTTTCCCAACAGGCCGGGCAAACGATCATCGCAACGCAGGCGGTCACGGCGGCGGCGGTGACGCCCGTCATCGCCGCCACGACGGCCACGAAAACCTTGACGGGAGGAACACCACTCATCACGAGTGTCACGCCTGCCACCGTCGCACAGGCGGCCAGAATTCAGGTTGGTGGAAAGTCCGTGACGCAATCGCATGTGTGTGCGTGGCAAGCTACTTGTTTCTTGTGTAAACCAGCTTGAATCAAAGGTGAATTGTGCATCAGTTACAAGAATAAGAATGTTCATCTTGTGAAGGTTTAAGGTGATTAATCTGGGTGCAGGAAAAGTAAGGAAACCAAACTTTCAACAGACATCACACGAAAAATACTGACACTTGAAACTGGAGTTGGGCTCCCCTTGGTCTTTCAGACGGCAAAACCTGGAACTATGAAACAAGCTCGTCAAGTGAGTGAAACTGACGTGCAAAATTTTCTGAAGCGCCAACAGCAGCAACTCTCCTTGCACCAGAAGGTTCCCACTCAGGCGCAGATTATAACTGGTCAGCAGCTGCAGCAGGTTAGAGCAGCCAGTGTACGTGTGCTTACCTTCCTACCCTTCTTCACTGCTGTCCTATTTTTCGCTTTGCTTGCGTGTTTACTTCATTGCAAAGGCCTGGTCGTTTTGTGAAGCTAATCAGTATCTCGTAAGGTTTTTAATGCTCTTCTCAACACGGGGACTCGTTGGTTTCGTTCAACAGAATTACCCATCGCAGCTTTGCTTGTCGTTGCGAGGTGTTGTTGTGTGCGAAACGTTGACATTTGTGGTTCATGTTGCAGGTTCAAGGATCAGCTGCTGGCCAGCAAGTGGCCACTCTGGTCAAAGCTGTGTCCACCACACAAGGCAGTGCAAACTTGCCGAGCATGACTCTTCCCGTCAGTCTGCAAAACGTCAACATCCAAGTCAGCGTGCCTGGTCAACAGAAAATAGGCGCCGTGGCGAGCAAGCAGTTGACGCAGGGGCACCTCCAGAGATTGCAGATCCAGCAGCAGATGCACCGAAAGCCTGCAGGAACGCAACAGTTCGCAACCCAGCAGAAGGTTGCCAGTAAGTGTCTCTGAAGAGTGCATGCTTATCTCACCCAAGTCCAGGGCATTACTTTCAAGGTAGTGAAAAATGAATTGGAATTGAAACATCCCAGAATTGCACCGTCCGTCCACCTCAATTCGGTTTTGTACTTGTTTGCAGCCCTTGGTCCAGTGCAACAAGTCACCGCGAAACAACTGGCACCGCCGCTGAGCACAGTGCAGATCATTCAGCAGCCTCAGCAACAGCAGAAGATCCAACAGGCTGTCACAGTGCAACAGTTTCACCAGATGATGAAACAGCAACAACAGTCAGCTCAGCAAGGTACGAGACAACAATCGTGACAACCCGTGCACTGGTTGTCGTCTGTCGCACGCACATCGATGCAATTTTCACTTGGAAATGTGCCTATTCCTCTGCCTTTCAGGAACGACACCAACCATTCAGCAAATTATTGCAACAACAACTGCAACAGTGATCGCGACGCAGTTGGTTTCCCAGGCGCAGTCTGGAATTGCGGGTCAGACAGTAACCCGGATGTCTGTGCCCACGACGACCGTGGCAACTGCTAATCTGCAGCACTCCAGAGCGGGGGGAGGAACCACACTGGCCGCAGTTCCCACGTCGGCTATTGCCGTCGTCACGGCGCAGCAAGCTTCAGCAGCCGCCGGCACGCAGACGTCCTCCGGAACGATGCCAACTGTAACATTGACCCAGCAACAAGGCCATCAGACTGTGACTCTGACCCAGACCCAGCAACCCGCAGTTGTGAAACATGTGCAGGAAGTGATCATGAGTCCGCAAAGAGCGACCATTCCGGTGCAATCCACCTCCGGAGTTTTAGGTCAGCTCAAGTCCATTCCAACGGCGGGGCAGGTGCGGCAGGTCAGCGCCGACACGGCGGCGCTACGGCAGGTCGCCGTAAGCGGAGCGCCTGCCGGCGTCGCCGGCGTCACCATCCACCAGGTTCCTGCCATCGCCGCGCCGACCAACGCCGGCGCCACGCAGCAAGTCAAGAACACGCAGTCGATGGCGTTGCAGCAGGCTGTGCAACAGGTGCAGGCGCACGCGCACGCGCAGCAGCAGACGCAACAGCGCCAACACGTGTTGCAGACCGTCACCGGCACCAGTCTCCCAGTCGGGACCGTCACCGCCACGGTGGGTGCGCCACTGCCCAACACCGGCACTGCCGTCGTGGCCGCCCCGATCGCGCCAGGAGGCGCCACCACCGCGAGTCTGCAGGCAGCGGCTTCGCAGTCAGTGTCTGGAGCTCAGGCGTCGCCCGGCGCTGTGGACCAGAGCAAAACTCAATACTCATTGCGGCTGAGGAATCAGCCGTCCAAACAGTGAGCCCCCTTCATTGTGGACCAAACTACAGCAGGAAAAGTGATCATGTGACAGAAATTGAGTCAGTGCCCGTTGTGTGTTGCGTGTTGGGAACGAGCACCAGTGATCTGTGCAGTGGATTTGGGACGAAATTGACATTGGACCAAACTGGACTTTGCCTGTGTTGTTCACCAGTTTTGTTTTTCTTCTGTCATCATCAATATTTACGAAACAAACGAGAAGGAGGAATTTATGACGCTGTGAGAAGGATTGTCGTCAGAAAGGTTTGTTTGATCTGTTTGGTGAAATGTTCCGGTTCAATGAAATTTTCTTCTGATTCTGGTCAATTATCGTTCGAAGTTTTCCACCTTGAGGGAGATTTGTTGTGTGAGTTTGTTGAAATTCAGTGGAAAGGTTTACACGGTGCTGTTGCGTTATCCCTTGAGAATCGAACTTCAGAGTTTGTACAACTTGTCTTCAGAAGATCTTAGGAATTGACTCAAACGTTCGCTGGATCATTGCTCGTTCCGTCGTGTGACGATGGCAAAACTTGAATGTCCTTTTTGTGTTCTTTGTGCAGCATGTGCGCCAGGACATGTTGCTTGGAAACGAGCAGAATGTGTGTGGACAAGTGAAAAGATGTTCTGGAATTGTAATGTAGTCGTTCATTCTCAACAGAAATAAAAGGTAGCATTTGTCGTTCGAAAAGTACAATTATGTTTCCTGTTCTTTTCCTGATAACTCGAAGGCCGCGACAGGGGATGCTTCGCCCTGTTTAGCGTTGTTGGGGTCGGTCTGGGTTTTGTGCGAGGCTTCCTCGTCTCATTGTGCAGCAAGTCTTTTCCAAAGGAAGATAAAATCAGGTGAGTTGTAGCAGTCTACCATTTTTGATAGTTACATCGACGAAGTATCGCCAGTTGTCTGAAGGAGCGCTTTGTGTACTTCTCAAGGGTTGGACAAACACTTCACTTGCACGTTATTGACTACACTTTTCAGACCTATTGGATTATTTCAAAGTCTTGCACAGAAACAAAACATCGAAAACTCCAAGGAAATGAAGCAGTGCAAAAACAGCGTCGTATCCAGATGGTGCCGCGCAAAGTGCAATGATACATCGTGAAAATTCTTTTTCTGTCTGTATATCTTAGATTATTTGTGTATTGTGTCAAGATGTAAATTCCAATACAGTTGTAGCGAGTGATAAGGCCACACCAATCCCAGTCATCAGCACTAACACACATTTCTTATCGTGTTGACGAAAAAAGAAGTGCAGTATCGTCGACCTGAAGCTTGTCCTTGACGTGCAGGTTTCCAGCATGGCTTCGGGAGCGCTCCCTGTCATCTATGCATCGGGCTCCAATTTTGACGTCGGATTCCAGATCGTGAGTTATATCGTTCACTCGATTGTGAGTAAAACTTCAGGCACATGCACCACCCGTCAGTCCTTGAAATCGTTTGTTGCGGTATTCGTCAGAAAGGTTCCTTCGTTGAAAGACGAGCGAACTCTGGTGAGATTTTTGTCGGCAACCAATCAATTGCCCAGGATGTTCTTTCTCAACACCAAAAACGCCGCTTAAGCACAGCATTGACAGAATGACAGAAGTACAGCGCTTTTATCTTTGCAGGGAACCACGTTCCGAAGCTTGATTCAGACGGCCGTGCTTGCCAACAAGTGTCTGCGAAATCATCTTCTGATGTACTATGGAACGAATGAGGGCGACGAGGTAAAACTGTATTCTGTCAAAGACTCAGACCCAAGTTTCGTAGTTTGTTGCAAAAAAATTGTCGTAGTGACGCTGCCTGACATTCTACTTTGAAACACCCTCTTCCAGATGTTTGCTGAATACCTGAGGGTGGCTGAAGAGTGTCTGCCTCACTATGTGGACGAACTGCGGGGCATCGCGCAGGGTTCCCGCACTCCGTTTCATCACGTAAGTCGCGCGCACACACGTGCGCGCGTGTGTGTGTGTGTGTGTGTGTGTGTGTGTGCCAGTGCGCTTCGCTCCGCTTTTGTCGAAGCACAAGTCGTATACGACGACACTGATTCCAACACGACAGCACAGAACGAAATTATTTTGGTAATACCGTAATTCGCGTGGCCGTTCCGCCACAGTGAGCCTTCAGAACTTGAGAACTGAACTCGTGCTTTGCAGCTGTTCCTGCTGCACCTGGAGCCGGAGATTCTGCTGGTCGAGGCGCAGGGCGCGGCGGATCTGGGCGGCTGCACCTCACTGCAGCTCCTCACCCAAGACTCGGTAGGACAATTGAGCGACAGTTCGTGTCTTGTTTGTTTGCCAAATATTTTTCGGTCCACAGTGTGCTCAGTTCAGTTTTACACATGACTAATATCTCTGAATTTTGGAATCATCCAGGGAAGTCTCTGTGATCTTGCAAACACGAAGATCGAAATTTCCACTCGTAGGCTTTGATGGCTCATACGGAGGACGGCCCTCCAGAGTGGAAGGATTTTGGCTACCTCATCCACGCGCACGTGAAGCCCACCGACAGGAACGGCTTTCGCGAAGAGCGCTTCGTCGCCTTCTGCTATCCAGGTGAAATAAAGTTTCCCTGAGCCAACAAAATGAGAAACACCTGTAGTGCTGTTGTTGTTTTGTTGGTCTCTGTGTGTATGTGTGCGTGTGTGAAGGGGTGTGTGTTGGGGGGGGGGGATGACTCGGTTTTTGTACCGCTATGACAGGGTATGTTTCATGTAGTTGCAGCCGCTCCCGCGGGGACAGGCGGACGGGTTATTTTGCTGGTCACCTCCAGTCGACATCTGTGCGAGTTGCTGGAAAGGCACCTGTTGTGACCCAACTACAAAACAATGGCAGCACCACCCTCACCTGCAACGGGAAAGAATATTATACACCAGGGTCACATTTCTTTTTGGAAACGGGGGGCATTGGAATTTGTTTTGTGAGCACCCCAATTCCCCCCCCCCCCAAAAAAAAAATAAAACGTTCACAGCACTGCACATGTTTTGCTCGAAGCGCCTGCAATGCCACGGGCGGGAGTGGCTGTTCAAAGCTTTGCCTTCTTGTTTTGCAAACAATTCTTGAAAGACGTGAAAAAGACATTGTTGTGTGCTCTTCAGGAATGCTGCCAGGGAACGCCTTTTCGATCAACAATCACGGATTGGCCATCACCGGCAATATCGTCAATCCCAACAGAATCTTCACCAAAGGAAGGATTGGTACGCCACACATACATTTTGGTTCCCATTGCTCGTACGAACACTCAAGTGTTTTGGAGAGCGTCAGATGCGGACTTCTCTTCAGAAAGACTTTCATTCCAACTGAAATAATTTTCAGCGAGACGGCTTCTGTGCAGAGCTGTGGTTCCTGCAAAGAGTATCAACAACGCAGTGAAGATCATGAAGAAGTTGCCAGGTGGGAAAACCGTCCGATGTTCTCCTCTATATTTTGGGGTTGCTGGCCGCAACATACGCCTGCGGAAATTGGTAATTTCATGCAACGCATGAAGACGATGTAGGACCACACGAAAGCTCTTTGCTGAACAGATCGCATGATATAGATGCTCAGGTCAGACATCAGAGCCTTTCATCTCATCTCCTTTGCCCAGTTTGGAGTTTCGCATCAGTTCACCTCGTCTTGCTTCCACGGTGGATGCGAAGAGAAAAATTGACCAGTTTCTGAGATTCTCGGGGAAATCTTTTCTTCATTTTGCAGAGAAAAGGGTGACGAACTTTGTACCCTTGACAAACAGGGCTCTGATCTGAGAATTGTTTTGGAACAAATGGATTCTCGATCTCAGAGCACCGAACAAAACCCGTTGCATTTCGTTTCATTCTGTTGCTTCAGGCGTTGGCGGAGGGTTCCATTTCAACTTCGGACAAAAGGAAGTCGGAAAGAAAAAGTTCACTGAACAAACAGAACAAGAAACTATGGCAGTCGAAACAAGTGATGTGATGCGGGAGAGTGCGCTTTCTGAACGGAGGAAAAGTTCGAGCTCAAGCTCTGGAAGCAGTTCCTCTGAAGACGAGATACCTCAGGAAGAGAGGGGAAGCAAAGAAGCTGAAGAGTGCATCGAAAATCTCCCCGACATGCTCACAGAACAAGAAGAGACCGGAGCTCCTTCCAAAAGCGCAGAATTGGAAATCCAAAAATTGGAGGAGCTGATACGGAAGCATATGATGATGGAGACTGCCGCGAAGAGTCCACGCTTCGAGAAGTGTGCAGTGGCAGCTTGCAGGATCAGAGAAGACGGGTCTGTGATCGAGGAACTCATCCTACCACAGGAAGCATTTCCCCTGGCAGCGGCGCGCAAGGGTACTGTTTTCGACGCCGCTACAGACTCAGGCTCCAGTAGTGACTCCGAAAGCTCAGACGACAACGCCAACATCAAGAAAAAGCAAAAGAAAAAGAAAGCGTCGAGCAGTGAGGATGAGAACGGAAGTTCCACGTCGGATGATGACCACGAACCCGAGGAGTCATTGAGGGATCCAGATCAGCCTGAGGAAGATGGAAAAGCGGGAGACGTCGTTTCCAAAGAAATCGTCCAAGAACAAGTGACCGTCCAGAAGGAAAGTTCTGATGGGAAAACGGAGGTTCTGGCAGAGTCCAAAACGACTGTTGCTGAAACTCGGGTCATTGGAGACATCACGCCTGAGGAAAGGGAAAGAATACTTGAAGAAATGAAGGAGAATTTGAGCAAATCCGACGACAGCAGTGAAAGCGACGGTGAACAAACGGGCCAACAAACATCCGTGGTGGACGAGATCGTTGAAATACTGGAAGGAAAGTACACAGAAGAAGACGCCGCACACCAATCAGAGAATTCAGACTCTGAAGCTGACGATCAACCCCCAGAAGAAGCTGCTGTTCCTGAATCAGAAACCAAGGCTGCATCATCATCTTCATCCTCTTCCTCATCATCAGAATCTGAGACAGAACCAGATGGGAAACCTGAAGAATTTGTT
>JAAUXT010148950.1_pt1 | contig 37956 bp, 37 predicted proteins | sample 7278171 | NCBI WGS metagenome assembly JAAUXT01 (sample SAMN14350112, study PRJNA611818) | marine sediment metagenome | isolation source: surface marine sediment (1.8m) | place: French Polynesia: Moorea | collected 2018-08 | reverse complement strand
TGATGCCTTCCTGTCTTCCAGCTCTGCTCCAACAACAAGCAAGTGGACTACACATTATGTATATTTTTTTGAAGAAAAGTGCTTGTGTTTCATCTCAGAATAAAAAAAATTTGAAACATCCCAGCCAGTTTTCTATAATATTTTCAGATCAGAGGTGGTCCGGTAGTGGTCCGGTCACAGTCTGGTATTGGGTGATTTGGGGAAAGTGGTCTGCTTGGGTGGTCCACTTGGGTAGTCCACCAATCTCATTGAAAGGCAAAATGCTAGAGGTCCTAAGTTTTCCTGTCAAAAGAAACTTTCATCATGGACTAAATACATGCAGAAATATTTTTGGTTTCAAATAAAAAGAAGAATTTTTTTTCACTTGGTTGAAAGTTGTCAAAAAAAGTGGGGTGGTCCGGTATTGGGTGATTGTCTCTAAATGTATTTGTTTGTGGATAGTGGGACCTAATCTCAACTCAATGATGAACAATACAGTGCCTTCGGTGCAACACAGAGCAAAGAAAAACAGCAGAGTAAGTTCAACAAGGATTTTCTTGGGGGTGGCAATGGATTTACAAGAGTTTGGCAGATCTGATCAGTTTCACATGAAAATATCTTTCCTTTATGCAGTCTGTCCCATCAGGAAATCTAATTTCCAAGATCATTTTCTCTCAAGAAGCAGGTCCAGCAGAATGAAATGACAAACCACCTGCACTACAGTTGAAACAGTACACCACAGGACAATGATTCAGTAAAACAAGAAGGACAAGGACAAACAGGTTGCCAGAAGAAAATTGAATTTGCCATGCTGAGGTGCACTGTGTAGTTCATTGCATGTGGAAGTGTTACCTCCAGGCAAACACAAACTTACACGAGGCTCAGGTTTAGCACGTGTATTTTCATCAAACTGCACCACCTCATGAGAGTGAATGGAATTCCCAAGTCCTTTGTTGCGATGGGTCTGCATCAAGAGAAAACTTTTGTAAATTTGATGGTGGTTCCAAGAACAAATTTTGAATATTTGTTTCAATACTCAGCAAAGTGGTTGACGCACAATGGTTTTTTGTACACAAAACTTGCAACCTATAGACACAACCATCACAAAATTACAATAATCGTTGGAGTTATGTGTGGGAAAGATTTATGTGTGCTCATTTTTCTTTCAGACAAAAAAGAGAAAAAACCCTACGGGCCGTCTGTGGCAATCATGGGAGTATGTACACACCTCCTCAACATAAACAGCAACAGTCACGGTGAGGTTGTTTGTGGGTGCCTTCACAATTTCCAATGACAAGTCCTGCACTTGCTCATCCATGTCAAAGCACATGTGGAAAGCATGGCCATTGAAGATTTGTGGTATAAGAGGGACTACAAGAAAACAAATAAGGCCAGGAACATGATTCACTCTCCAGAAAAAAAACACAGATTTCCCCTGCAACACAGCAACAAGTTACCATGTCTGTTGACTTTGTTATTCAGGCCAAACAAATTCTTCTGGTGTGATTCGGAAAAGATAGCGCACATCAAATGATGGGCTGCTTCTCTTTGTTTACTTTCTCCGAGGGGTGAAGCCTTTACCGAGGTTCAGCAATTGTATACATCTGGTCCTTTTCCGACTTGCGCAAATTGCCATAATGGATCCGTGAGTCAGATACCATTTGGAAACTTGTTATTGGTTCTCAACTGCTCATGTGATGCAGATTTTGTCATCTGTATATACCACTGATCTGTTCATTGGGGCACCAAGTATGGGAAAAAAAAGGTCATGCTGAACCTCGCCATTGTCTTCATGCCCCTGACCTGTATCAATCTTAGATCTAAATGAATCTTGCTTCTTGAATGAACTCATCAAGAATGCATGGATACTCACAGTATTGCCTTGGAAAGCAGCATCCGTTTCCTCCAACAGTGATGTTGCTGTCAAGCACATGGTTGGACTCGATGGCACAGGCTACAAAAACAATGTCCTCAGCACCACTGTCAGAAGTTGTTGAGTCGAGCTTACCAACCCAAAAATTCAAGCTTGACAAATTGTCCCTGACCCAAATAAATAAAAAAACACAAAAGACATGTTGACAAATGAAGTGTTGTTCACACAGTTTACTTCCTGGATGCAGGTGATTTGTTTCGGTCCCTCACCATTTCTATCCTTCGAAAATTTGAGCTGCCTGAATTGATCGAGTAACCTACTCCTAGCAGCTGAAAATCACTCCTAAATTACTTACGAGGAGTATAGTACCCACAAAGTTCCAGTGTCAGATTGAATGGCTCAAATGTAGCAGCAGGTAACAAAGATAACATCCAGATAACAAAGTCTATGAAACCAATTGATCTGGCATCATGACCTTTCCAGTACATCCCAGACACATCAGCCAGCCTTCTTTCAACCTGCAGTATACCACATAATATTGACTTGTAAAGGTGAATTCAACCTCATGAAATGATCCTGGAGTACCCAATGCTAGTCCAGCAATTCTCATCATTTCTTTTTGGATTATTTCCTTTGAGGACAAATGCCATCATTGAGAGCCCAGAAGCCAGAGCCCTCCAAGAAAGAGACGCATACCTTTTCCTCAAAATTGTCTTCAATGTTTGTCTTCTTTATCATGACCCAGAGTTCTTCAGAGCAGCCCTCATGAAATGGGCTAGTACATGAGCCTTTCATCTGCTGCACAATGAATCTGCTTGGAGTGGCATCACAGAGGAAATGCCTGCTCTCCCCAGGGAGAATTTCTCCAGTGGGGAAGCTGCAATCAAATATGTTCAATTTGGCAAATTATGCTTCTGGCACAAGAGTAATCAATTACTATGTTCCATCAGCTCCCCACCAACAAAGTGGAGCAAGTTTGTAGGACACATGAAATGCACCAAACCAAACATTTAGTTTGTTTTTGAAACAGGAGAAAAACTGGCCAAAAATACAGCGAATCATCAAAATTTTTCCAAATTCAAAGCGGGTTATTTCTGTGCCAAATAGCTACGCAATGACATTAATTTTATTGTCACCGGAACTTCATTGATTTTGAACTTTCACACAGTTCACCAGTGGTTTCACAGGGGTGTATGTCATCTGAAAAGAAAAGTTGACATCAGCCTTGACTTGCAAAATCACAACAAGATTCAGCAATTGTTTACAGAAGCTTGATATTTTGGATAACTGCTCCACAGAGATTTGGAAACCCAAAGTCAAAAAGTGATTGAGATAGTTTTGTTTTGTTTTCACTCCAGCTTCCCTTTACATTTTTCCTTTGACAATGCAGTACATCACTCCACATTCTGAGGAAAAATATCAATGTTTACAAAGAAACATGGAACACACACACCCATACTTACTGGCAAATCCGCCCCTTTCAAGGGCAAAAGCTGAGATACAAGCCACAATCAAAGTGAGTGCAAAATTTGCCATCCCTTGTAGTCAATCGTCCTAGCAAAACTGGGTCTGGTGCAAAAAGAAAAAGAAAGGAGGAAGTCAATGCCAAGTGAAACAGATGTCAAAAAGCTCTGATCGGCTCAGCCTGATGTATGAGAGACTTAGTTGCCAGTTGCAATGAAGCTGGAGGGAATTTGGTGGAGTGCATGGTATATTCAGTGCAGAGTTCAGATGAAAATACAAGTTTCTGCCCAGTTTCTCTGGACCTGGAGGGCATTTGCTGGAGTGCCCGGAATATTCAGAATACAGACTTTAGATAAATAGACACACGTATCTGTACCATTTCTTGCAGCTGCAGGGTACTTGGTGGAGTGCATAGAATATTCATTGGGCCAAGAGAGATTTGTGCACAGTTGGTTTGGACCTGTGGGCATTTGGTGGAGTGGCCAGAATATTCAGTGTCAAATGCAGTTTGTACTTTGTGTGCAGTTTTTTGGATTGTTTGTGTGCAGTGTCTCTGGACCTGGAAGGTATTTGGTGGAGCTCAAAAACAAATCAGTGCCCAGTTCACATGAAAATACAGGTTTCCGCATAGCTTCTCTGGACCTGGGGACATTTCGTGTGGTGCACTGCAAAGATGGTATCACAAGCTCAGTGATCCAGCCTTTGCTTTTGTGCACAGGTTCTCTGCACATGTAGGGAATTTTTTGGAGCAAAAATAATGTTCATCATGAAAAAAAGAGATTTTGTCTTAAGGATATTCTAGAACTGGATGACAACTCCAAGATGCAAGATGCAAAAATTCAGGATGAAAGCTATCTCCCTTTCTGACAATGCCCTGCAATTTTTGCCATGAAATATTGCTTTTGCCTTGTTACTGTTCCAGTTCAAAATAGGGCATTTTCATGTGCAATCACATCACATTTTGTCAGACAGTCTTCACTCAGGTGTGGTTATCATTTGCAAGCTCACCCAACTGAGTTGATGGACTTGTGTTCTATTTGACCCTTTGGCAAGCCTCAAAAGAACTCAGCATTAGCAAAAAGAGGCTTTTGGCATTTTAGTAGATCCACAAACTTTCTGAGAATTTTGTTTGGTCAAATTCACAAGCACAAAAACACAAAACCAAGATGTACCTGCAAAAACTTAAGTTAACAGATGAATCAGTCTTCTTTCTCTTTTCTTTTCACATGTACTGCAAAAAGTCCACACTGCATATTCATCCCTCCAGCCCTTTGACTCATCTCTTTGTATTCTACTGGGGAGATAATTTCTTGGTCCTGTATAATTTTTGAGCCACACCTGAAAATCATTTGTGTATTTACCAGAGGCAGTGGCTTCACCGAATAATCTCTTCCACAGCTGGCATAATTCCAGCTCCATTTCTTTTTCTTTATTCTGGAGATTATCTTTTTTCACAGTAGCAGGCTATCATACTGTCCAATTCCACTATGTTGTGCCTGTAAACACAACCAGATGCAGCCACTCATGTTCTCTTTGCCAAGACAACTAAATAAATGTACAAGATGTTTAATCAATTTTCCAGTGACTAAGCTGAGAAAATTTGTGTGAACAAACAAGATGTATTTCTCTGTGATTTGTACTTCTGCATCAAATCTCAAAATTTACAATGAAATGTCTCAGAATGTTTTTTTAACATGTTTCTTTGAATGTGTATATATATGTTTTTATGCATCAATTGTATTTGTTGTTGCAATGACACAAATTTGGCATGAGACCCCATTTTATGTTGTCTTTTGGAGTGTTTCAAACCAGCAACTGGACATGTATTGTGGAAAGACAAGGGGCATGGTTAGCTTTGGTGTGGCTTGTAACTGTGTTCTTGCTGAGCACACCAGGTGCACTGGAACTGTCTGCCAGGAGGTTGGGGTCTGAAGATCAGATACTTTCTTCTCTTTTTGCACAACTATTGAATCTAGGGTTGAAAGTCAGGGAATCAGCATTTTTAGTACATTCACAGAGAAACAATTGAGTGAACAAGGTACACTTTTGTATTGAGCACAGGTGGTTCAGTGTTCATTTTCCTGTGAAAATAGCTGACTTTTGTTCACAAAACAAGTCAGGATGTGCCAGAATGCTTCAAACAAGTGTCCCTTCTGTCCAGACTTCATTTCTGTCTGCTTTGTGCCAGAACAACCCTCAATTATCATGCAGCTTCAACACATTCCTTACAGTGTATGAATATGAATCAAGGTAAGTGTTGAATTGGACACTTTTTGGTTGCAAATATTTTTCTTCATTCTCGTCACACCAAATGGGTGGGTATGTGGCTAAGAAGGCAACATGTTTGTTTCAATTTTAATTCCAAAAATGTGCATCTCTTGTCGATGTTTTTGGCATGTGCCAACACACAAGGAACAGGTGTGACCAAAAAGGAGAAATTACAGCTTTCGAGGTATTTTTGTATTTTTTTGGCCTTGGCTTAGTCAACTCCATTCTGGAAACTGCAGCAAAAGGGAAGATGTCAGGGGTTGTTTGGGAAAAAGTGATCAATGTAGTCACACACTTCTGGCCAGCTGCAGAGAGGCTGCAAAGATAATTAAATGCAGTTTGTTGACCTGGTCACACAGTCTCCTAAATTTCTGCAGATATCTGCAGTTCCTCCACCATTCTTTCTTTGTATCCCATGGATCCTCAAGATTGGGCCCTGTACTTTTACAAACAGAGTTGTGCATCTCAACCTCAATGCTCACCTGAGGCTGGTCACATTTCCTTCCCTTGATGTTGTCAATCTTGAACAATCCTGTTTCTGGTGATTCCAGTGTGATGCAGACTTTCTTCACAATTTTCTGTAGTGCTTCACACAGTGTGATTCCAGAGCAGACATCAGTGGATCGCAGCAAGTCAAGACGAGGTAAATAAAGGCTTGTTGGTGGCACAGTCAGGTCAACTGGAGTCTGTGGAGACAAAGACAACCCCTAACAAGAAAAACTCAGTTCTCCGCACCCAACGAAAGCAGACGTCATCACTAAAGGTTAACACCACAGGTACCTATTGGTGTCTCACAGGTGCCAAATTGTTTGTTTCAAGTTTAACAAATGCGGAGATATCAGACCTGCACACATGATCCAAATGGTCACTTTGAAGAAATCAAAAAACTGTGACCAGTTGTTGTTCCATTTCAATTTGATTTCAAAAGCAATTTGTTTCTGGGGGAATAAAATGCCAAATATTCCTGAAAACTTTGTGCCCGGTGGTTCAATGGCTGAAGTGTTTTCCCTTGAGCTCATCGCCCCTGATTATTGTAGTCACAGAGCACACTTTAGCAACATTGGTGCTGAATCAGCCCCTTTTCCACGTACCAATCACTAAAAATGTGGTTCAGTTGGTACCAGAGCGCCGTACTTTGAGTCTGCAGGGAGATTTGTTCTGCACAGCAGGAAATTATCAAAACAACAATGGGGTGCGGTTTGGGGGGAAATCTGTGCTTCAAAACTTGAGAACAAAAATGTGATCAGTTTGGTTTGTTTCATAAAAGAAGAACAGAGGACAAAAGAAGGGGAACAACATTTCGTTCGTGTCACATTTGCAGAAGTAAGTGAAATGGAGAAGAATAATTGCTGCTGAATGTACCCACCGAAAATTTAATAATTTGACGTGATGTAATTTCTTCTCCAAACACATGTTTTAACTCTTCCTCCTTAGTTTTGTCACAATTATTGTTGCCATTGTTTCCCCAATGCTCCTTGATGAAAAACATGGGCAGTTACCAAAAATTTCTATTTGGTTTTGTTGTTGGTCTTACTCATTGCCAGAAAAAATAATTGTCTCAGAAATTTATACTGAGACCTTGCACACCACCTGAGGGACATCACCAAGGGAATATGAACACACATCTTTAATGGAAACAGTCACAGTCACAGTAAGGTGATTTGTGGGTGCCTTCACAATTTCCAATGACAAGTCCTGCACTAGCCCATCCACATCATAACACATCTGAAAACCATGGCCATTGAAGATTTGTGGTGTGAGTGAAACTGCAAGGAAAACAACACCAGACACATTATTCACATTCCAGCAGTAACATGAATCCCCCTCACACACCAAAATGTCCCATTATCATTTTTTTTATTCAGGGCAAAATTAAAATTTTGGTGTGCTATGCATTCAGAAATTTAGCAAATAATCTGAGGGGAGAGTGTTTTTTGTTTTATTGTTTTTTCTTTTCTGTTTTCTTTCTGTGACACGAGAACACATTTTGCACAAGGTGTCTTCTGTTGTAGGAGTATTTGTGTGTTACCTTTGCTGCTGAACTCAAGCCCATCCTGAGGATCAGCTTCACTATTTGTACACTATTATGGCAGACAAAAAATGAAACAGATGAATACTTACAATATTGCCTGGGAAAAGAATATCCATCTCTTCCAACAGTGATGCTCTCGTCAAGCAGAGGTTTGGTTTCAATTGCACATGCTGAAATATCAAAGCAACTCTCACAGCCACCCTGCACTATGTCAGGAGTGGGCATTGTGCTGTTCATTCTGTGATGCAAGAAGTACACTGTTTATCAGAAAAAGAGCCTTGTGGTGTATCACTTGGATTCATGTCTTTTTCTCAACAGTGTTCCTTTGACACCTTAAAACCCACAAAGTCAGAAATTTATCCCATTTTTCCCTCACCCGCAGTGCTGAAAGTTTCTGAGCTGGAAATATTTAACCACGAGTCGATGCCAACCTTGGAAATATGTCTTTGGGGGTTCATGTCATCTCTTGTGATGATATGTGTGCCCACAACCTGTGTCAGGATTGATATACAAATCTCCCCTTTGTACTTACGAGGAACATGGTACCCGCAGTGTTTCAGTGTCAGGTTCACTGGCTCAAATGTAGCAGTAGCCTCACTAGATATGACAATTTCCATGAAATCAATTGGTCTGGCTTCACAACTTTGCCAGAGCATCCCCAAGACCTTTGCCAGATTCCCTTGTACCTGCAATTTTTGTTGAATGTTGGTGAGGTAATGGCAAATCACGCACTGGAATTATTGAATTATTCTTGATCTGCTCCATTTTTTCCTGAAGTGAACAAATGCTCGTCTTTCATGGAGAACATTTCAAGGGAAGAATCACCCTTGAACTTCATACTGGGCACAATGGAAACAGCATTGTAGGAATAAACAAAAAACACAAAACAAAACTGTAGAGAGAAGGCCCAAAAGTTATTGGTGACTCTGGAAGTCCAGCAAAACAAAACAAATTCAATTTCTTTCTCTTCCACGTGCATCTTTTCAAACCACTTTGAAATGATCATCCAAGAGGCAATGCAAGAAGGGAGATTATTCAAATATATTGCAGGTCTCTGATGCCTTTTCCTTCATGTGTGTATATATACATTGAGCGATGTTGTGTGGGTCCTGTGTGAGGACCCTGTATGTAAATCTACCTACCTTTCTCTCATAATTGTCCTCAACATTTGTCATTTTCCGGGTAGCCTTAAGTTCTGCTGGGCATGGAACAGGTCCTGTTGGGCCAACACACAAGGTGTTCATCTCCTGCACAATGATCCTGTTTGGAGCCGCATAACAGTGGTAGAATGTACCCTCCCCAGGAGCAAGTTCTACACTGTCAAAGCTGCAAAAATGTGTGAATGTTTCTTCTAGCACGAAAGTGATCAATGACCATGTTGGTTTGCACCTGTGGCTCAGTATTACACTCGCCAAGAATTTGTATGCTGGCGAGAAAATGAGGGTGGACAACAGCCTTAAAATACAGAGAATCAAACCTGAACTTCATGGATTTTGAGTCCTCACACAGTTCGCCAGTGGGTTCGCAGGTGTGCACGTGTGCTGAAAAAAAGTGACCAATTTGAGAAATCTTGCTGATTTTCATGTGGTTTGTTTTGTTCTGGATGAGCCCATGTGTTCTGTGTTTCAACCAGAGGATTGGGTTTCCATGGAAACATGTTGAACTCCACCAGAAATGCTTCCAAGGTCTAACACCTTGTTTCTTCACTTCTGATTCCAAATAAATTTGTGGGTGGATTGCTTGAATTGAAATTTGTGTTTGCTGTCAATCAAGCTGTAAATTCATGCAATGACAAAAATCAGCTGTGGAATGTGCACACACATACTTACTGGCATTTGTGCCCCTCTGAAGTACAGCAGCCAAGAGGCAGGTCACTGTGAGAGCAACTGTGAAGTTCCCCATCCGGAAGACTTCACTCCCCAGGCAAATGTATGGAGTCTGTTGAGAAGAAAAGCAAACCCAGGAAGAGGTGCAAAATTACAGGAATCACCTCCAATGTTTCGATCACACACGACACGGCAGCCAATTATGCGAGAGGTTTTGTGCACACTTTGTCTGGACCTGGAGGACATTTGGTGAAGCACAGAATATTCAGCAGAAAAGAATGATTTTGTACGCAGTTTCTCTCAAGCCGGAGGACATTTGGTGGAGCGCACAGAATACTCGGATGTTCACACGATTTTATGCGCAATTCCGATGTATCTAAAGGGTATTTGGTGGACCGAGCAGAATATTCAGTTTGTACTTTGGAGATTTGTGTGCACAGTTTCACTGGACCCGGAGGACATTTGGTGGAGCTCTCATTGGAAAAGCACTTTGTGACTTGCCGAATTTTTTTTCCAGTTTTAATGCCACCTTGGCGAAGATGTCCTTGCCTGTCGCATCCGCACCCCCCTCAAACCATGGAGGACAGGTTTGAATGGATTTGTGGGGCTGAATACAGTGATTCAAAATCCTGTAGCGAATGTAGTATTATATTGCATCTCAGGCAAGATGTCCCTGTCATGTCACGTCTATCCCCACAAACTTTGTTCACCATAGACAACTCTGTCAACTGTAGACCCTGGATAGCATTTTCTGAGATCCAGGACAACTTTCTCCCCTTGCCTTTAGTATTTATTTCAACCTGAGCCCAGATTTCTCTCTCCTAAAACAGTACAACTCATAAATATTCATGAATTACCAACACTCAAGTCTCAGGCCACTGCCCCCTGTTATCCAGACTTTAGCCCCGGCTGATTTCTGGATTTTCCAACAGATCAAACAGATCAAACATTGCAGAAGTGACCTAGCAAGTTGATGCGGTCCTTGGAGTAATTGCAGTTGACAAATTCAGATGCATGTATGCCAAAACGGCCTTCTGTTGGAAAACAGGTGTGCTTGCCCAGGGCAACTATTTTGAGTACATAATTTGTGTGTGTGTGCAAGCCACAAACTGTTGCGTCAACGATTGCAAAGTCCACAGTCTACTGACATACGACAGATTGACTGACATTCTCACTTCTAACACTTTGAAGACTTTTTCTTTGTTTTTGACACTCTTGTACTCCTTGCGAGTACATCACGTGCACAACGGGAGATCATCTTTGTGACTCAACCTCGTTCAGTCAGCGTGTCAGTCGAAATCGATGACTTTGGTCTGTCTGTCTCCAACATCAGGGCAGCCAGCCGCAAGCGTAAATTTACAAAACATGGCCAGTGTACGCAAACGGACTTCCTTTAGCACACCATCATGATCTAGTTGCTTAGATATCCAAAACAATCAAGACTCAAGCGTGGCAAGCAAACAAAATCTGGGGGAGATACATTGCCTCACTTGGTTTGTCCATGCAAGCTTCTGCACGAGACAGCAAATTAAAGCTTGCGCAACAGATGCCAAGCGTTTTGCATTTATGGAAAAGCAACCTGGATGTTGTCCCTCAAGCAGGCGAGAAAGTGGTGGGCAATGCCTCCTCACTGAAGCTGTACTCAATGCGTGTAAAGTGCATTCGTGTACCAAATGTTTTCGTCTCTGATGAATTCATAAGATCAGCCCCCACGGTTTCTGTTCACCAATAGTCTGTGAGTTCTGGGATAATTGTTTTGTTTGCACGAGTCTCACTTGTTGTCATTGTGGACAGAATTTGTTGTCAGGATCCAGTTGGTCCCGATGGACCTGTAGGCTCTGATTGTACAGCATGTAGGAGGTGAGGGTTTTGGGCAGTCCCTCTCTGTCTTCAGTCTGCTGGAGCTGAGGAACCCGGATAAAAAGGTTGGTGTGGGGATCCAGGGTCAGCAGGTGCTTCCTGATGACCTTTCTGCACTGGTTCTTGAGACCCAGGTTTCCCCAGTCTTCTGGGAAGAAGTAATGTTGTGTCACTGTCCTCACATCAGCCACACCTGGCTTCCTCCTGTATTCACAAAACATGACATTCATTTGCCCAGCAGCAAACATCAGAAGCAGAACTTGTTCTCTGCATAGAACATGAATTGCAGGTGTGTACTTCCAGGCCAGATTGACCTTGGCTCCTCCAGCAAACAGCAGCCTCACAACAGTTTCATACTTTGACAGCAAAACACCAGTTGTGTTCATGCAACTCTTGTACAGAGCTGTGTACCCATCTGAATCTATGTGGTTCACATTGGCTCCTGATTCCAGCAGCAGCTTCACACACAGTGGGCTCATATACTCTGCTGCCACTCCCAATGCTGTATGACTCATGAAGTCAGCATGGTTCACATCAGCCCCTGCTTCCACCAACAGTTGCATGCATGCAGCATCATTGGTTTTGGCTGACACCAACAATGGTGTCTGCCCCTTGTTGTCAGCCTGGTTGACATCAGCTCCTGATTCCACCAGAAGTCTCAAACTTCTTGTGTCACCTCGCTTAGCTGCAACAATTAGTAGTATTTCTGCCAAATCATCCTTGTGGAAAGAAGGTGTCACTGTGCAGTTGACATCAGCACCATACTTGACCAGAATCCTTACACATTCAAACTGCCCATGCTGTACACCCCACCACAGAGGGATAGGACCATCCCCTCCCTGTGGGTTCACACCAGCTCCTTTCTCTAACAGATATTCCAAACATTCTGCATGTCCCTTGGATGTTGCTGCTTCCACAGGAAATGACTCCATTTGGTAAAGTTCACCAACATTCAAATGAGAGTTCACATCAGCTCCTTTTGTTTCAACCAAAACTTTTACCAAGTCTATGAATCCCAGTTTAGCAGACATGACCAGCAAGAGACTACTAGCAGGTTGGACAAATGAAATTTTGTCTCCACAACACATTTCCAAGTTTGGATTTACACTTTCCAAAAATATGTTCACATCCTTAATATTTCCCTTTTCCACAATTGCCTCAAGAATGGTTGTTGCAGCTTGTGGGTGAGAAGCTGTGTTGAATTGGTGAATCAACCCCTGCAAGTCTTCTGCAGAAAGTGTTGCCATCCTGTGAGTAAATACTGCAAATGGAACGACGACAGATCAAATCAATATGTTTTCTTTCTTCCTGCAAAGGTAAAGAAGATTATTTCCAGTTGCTTTGTCAGCAGCTTGTGTGGAACTTGTATCTTTCGGTGATGTTCCACTAAAATTCCGTGGTGCAGTGGTAGTGCATGAGTCTCATGAACTCAGATGTCGTGGGTTCGAATCCCACCCGCAGCTGTTGTTCAAATGTGTGAGCTTATGTTTGTGCGTCAACAGTCACAACAAAAACAATATTTTTTTCACTTTTCTGTGCCCATGTGAGAACCTAACCTTTACAATCACTGCCTCATGGGTTTGATGCGCACTTCCACATGCGTGTACACACACACACACGTACACGCGCGCACACACACGTCCACACACAGACGCAGGAGAAGCAGCACATTGATTGAGGGCCCGGACACACTGAGGCCGGGCGGGGCACCCTGTCCCCCCAGGCGGGGCACCCCACAACATGTCTGTCGTGTCCACTGGATGGATCTCAAGGTTTTTCTATGTACTCACACACACTGCATGCGTTGCGGGGTGCCCCGCCTGGGGGGACAGGGCACCCCACCCGGCCTCTGGATCCAAAAGACATTCAGTGGCAGAATGGGCTGACCCAGGACGTGGCAGTTGGGATTCTCCAGGGGTTTCCCAGTTGGTGCTCTGGCTCTGCTGCAGATGTACAGTGAACCAAATGCACTGTCTGTCAACCTTCAGTCAACTGAACACAAACACATTACTGTATGATTTTCAAAAGTACAAATCTTCACTGTACAGTTAACTGAACACAAACATGTTACTGTATGATCTTCAAAAGTACAAATCTTCACTGTACAGTCACTGAACACAAACATGTTACTGTATGATCTTCAAAAGTACAAATCTTTACTGTATGGTCAACTGAACACAAGAAAGAAACTTGCAACATTCAAAAACAATGTTGCAACTTGATGTGACATGCCGTCCAGTGTGTCTGTTGTCAGTTCAAGGTTCGCGCCATCCAGTGACCATTGCGTCTGACTGCCCCGTAACATCCAGTGTGTCACGACCCTCAAAGATGCCCACAGCACCCCCCACACTGGGAACAAATAGAAAAACCACATCCACACACACGCATCACAGATACAGACAAAGACACAGACAGAGAGACACACATACACACACATACACACGAACACACAAACACACACACACACACACACACAAGCAAACACAAAATCCACACGTTTGTCCTGTTCAAAAACTCACCGGTGCAAACACGTGCTTGACAAAAATTCGTCCCTTCACTGTGAAATGCAAGTGAAAACTCGAGAGAATTGCTGTGGGACCAGAACCACATGCAAAGACTTTTCCACCTGGAAAGTATTTCCAATGTGAAGCGCAGATGTTGTTTTGAATGGGCCGTTGCAACCATCTGATTTGCATATAAATGTGCTTCATTGTTGATTTCTAACGGCAGAATTTTATTGCTGTGTGCTTCATTGTACGAATTCACCTGGACAGATGTAATTTCAGTGAGCGTGCTCATACAGGCTGCAAATACTGCGTCGGCACGTGTATTTTTTGTGCTTCAGCCATCCCTGCTCTGCAGTCCAATACAGTTGCAGCAACCAATTGTTTTGCTGGAGTGAAGAATGGTTGTTGGTAAGCAGCATATTACTGCCTCGCTGCGTTCCGATGACCAGTCATTATAATTATTGCCGGAGACAATAAGGGTTACATAGATCTGGGCTCATCGCGTGACGTACAACTATGACCCATCCCCGCAGCAGGAATCCATCCTTCGGAGCAGAAAATGCAGTTCATCAACACATTTGGAAACAAGTGCACAATGAAGCGAAAAAAGCCATTTGTAAGATATTTGTTTCGTGTGCTCCATTTTGGTGTGGACATTCCTGTTGTGATGAAGCGACACTTCTTCATCTGCGATTGATCTGGGGTCATTTTGGATGTTTATGTTCTGCCGTCAACCAATCACACAGCATGACACAAATGCATCGTGCCATGTGATTGGCTGAGCTGCAGGACTCTGACAAAGGCTTCGGCGCACTGTGTCCAACGCACAAAGTGTAGTGATCTTACTTGTAGTTCCATGTCTTGTCATCAATAATGGCTCAGAACTGCATAGGATGGAGACAAAACGTTACAGTTATGCCAGCAGTTGTGTTCCAACGTCTGTCATTGACAACACGAACAGATCTGTGTTTTGTTATCAGGTAGTCAGTGCTAAATGAGTCCAGAATTGTTTTGAATAATTTTGCGGCCAGCAACATAGCTTTGCATGTGTTCCAGATCAGGAACTGTGGATGAATCGGTGAAACACGTTGAGGCTGAAGCTTCCTCTACAAATCTACAAGAACACAATTCCAAGATAGGCATTGTCGTTTTACCGCACAGCTTGCGCATTTTGTATTACCCACAAACAAACGGAAAAGTTATTGTCAAGGCATACAAATCCAAAATAATGCAACTGGAAATTGCATGCAGGGAACATGTGGTACTGGACATGATTCCCTTTTTTCAGAAAGTGAAGTCAACTGTACAAGGGCAAACACACTGAACGGCTTTTAGTTCTGAATTGGGATACAATCCCCCCTGTGTAGGTGACACAAAGGTATCTAGTTGGTATCAAAAACCCTTATGTATCTTTTTTCACAAAGCACAAAATGATTCAAAATGGTTTTGAGGTTCAGGTTCTGTTGCCCATGAAGCCACAGTAGCCATTGCCCTGCACAGGTGTCTGGTCTCCCCATGCTGCATGCTCCACCATGACTTCATCTCCTGCCATGAAAAGCACAGTTCAGCAGAACAAATCACTTGTCAAACAGAACTCAATTCAAGTGTAGAAAAGGGACACCAGAATCAACATCGTTTAGATGGCTATTTCTGCAGTGGAAATTGAAAACCTGTCTCTCTGGTGACAGAAACCTACCATCCTGCAGCTCAGCCAGTCCAGTGCAGGCTGCCTGTGAATAATCATTCCCGATGTTGTCATGGTCTCCCACAGCAAAACAGACCCCTTGGTCAGTGTTGTTTACATTGAGGTAAAACACAGCTGTCTCCCCTGGAGGAACCATCAGGTAGGTGGAGAAGATGTACAGTCCTGCTCCACCAATGGGAACCGTGAAGATTCCAGTTGCATTGTTGAACCTGAAAGATGCAACAATTTTCGTACACACGTTGCTGGTAAAATCACCCAAACTCTGTGAATACTCTGTACAGAGAAAACAGAACAGAAATGTTGTTTTTCTACACAAAGAATCATCGCTTCGCACATGCAAAAAGTCTATTTTTGCTCCATCAAAGAACACAGAATGCATTTTTCGTGACAGGGTGTCCATTGTTTTGCACAACTGCATTGTGGATGTGAGCTGTGTACAGGTGAAAGGACCCATTGAGAATAACACACTTCCCTGTGATGACTCACCCATTGCCATAATTTATCAGAGTGAAGTCAAATGGCACAGGACTTTCCTGGGGAATAGTTGTGTAGGTCTTCAGTACAGCATAGAATGCAATGACACCTGAAGAAAGAAATTCATTGTGTGCAACCTGTGTTTGTGGAATTCAAGTTGAAACACTCTGTGAAGGATTATTGTCACTGTGGGTTGTTTTTTGGTTGTTTTGTTTGTAATCTTGGGGAGGATTGCAAAACCATTCGACAACCTTCAAGCAAAGGGGACTCACTCTTGTTCAAAGCCTGCACCTTCTCATCCAGTCTGCTGCTGAGGGACTCAATGTCTGACCTCTGCTGTTGGACTGTTTCATTGAAGGCTTCTATGGACCTCTTGCATTCCTCATCAGCCTTCTTAAGAGCAGTGATGGTGTTGTTGTACTCAGCAATGGCTTGAGCCTGTGCAGCATTGATTTGTGTTTGTTCTTCATTTACTTTGACAAAGTTCTCAAGCTGCACCAGCACAGTGTAGAGATCATTGTTGAAAGTAGCAACAACAGACAGGCCAATTGCAATGAAGAAGACTGCAGTCCTCAATGACATATTTCCAGGTTCAATTTGGCAACTGTTGTTTTCTGGAAACACAGAATGTGGACACGATTCTTGACAATAATTTGTCACACCAAACACCAAACTGCTGTTGTTAAAATGTTGTTGTCTAAGGCTGTCCAAGAGATTTAGATCTGCAGTCAGTTTTGCTTTCTGAGATCAGGTCCAGAACAACAGATTGCAAGTTTGAACAAAAGACTACACACTCTTCCAGGCTTCAATGGAACAGATTGAGCATCAATATCACAATGAAAACAATGCTGTGCAGCTCAAATACATTGAAGTGAGTATGTGGTTGCATCAACAAATTTCAGAGAAAGGCAAGAAAACCTCACCCGCTGTTGAATGGAGAAAAGACAATTGTTCTTGGTCCTTGGTTTGTTTTGGTTTTCTGTCTGAAATTATGTGTTTTTGTCAACCCCTACTATTTCTTTTCAATAGAAATTTATTTGTGAGCCTGAAGTGTCTGTTGGAAATGCAATGTTGAGGCCTACAAGCCTGTATCAATGGCATGTGGTCACTAGAGCGTGGACACACAAGTCCGCCTCAGCACTTAGCGTGTTGTTTATTTGTTTGAAACAAACCAACAATCATCGCAGAATATACACTGTGTGTGCTAAATTTCAATGAACAATTTAGTTCTTACTCTGCTGGCTCTATCACAGCCTTCAGATGTCTATTCAATTGGACATCTGAATCCTTTGCCCCATTGTTACTGCTTTCATGCTTCACGTTCAATTTAGCAATTGTTCTTGGAAACAACCTTTTTTATTGTCAGTTTGAACATAGCAAGGTTCAAGCCTGATGCGCGCCCCAGAAAAAGGACATTGGATTTTGCTACCCTTTGGCTTTGAAAATATTCCTGTCTTGGTTTCCAACTGTCGAGACAGCTCTCAACTTTCTCCTCAGCATTTTGTGTTGTATGACATTCAGTTTTGTACACTTCGGAGGGAGTGGGGGGTTGTTGGCCAAATGCAGAAGAAAAATCATAAAATCTGCTGAATCAATATAATGAGAGGGAACAACTCTAAAATTTGAAAAAAAAATCACGAGGTTTGTCCTATTTCCCCACCGATCATTTTTTTTTTTGAAATCTGCATTGCAGCACATCTGTCCTTCGACATGTGGCAACAACAGTTGAAGAATTCAATGTTGATACCATTTATTTGTAGCACTATTTATTTCGGACACAGCAACATGTCCACAAAATCACTGAATGTTTTCTTTTCAGGCGATGCATCATGCCAGGCCTGTAATGAACCAAAGAAAATGGAACATTTCAAAGCCACATGCAATCTAGAAAGGAGACTTTATATACACTTGGCCTTGACTGGCCTTTTCTCCAACTCCATTCTCCAGAATGTTTGCCCTTTGCAACCAAAAGAAAGAGAATGTCAAGAAAAGAAAATAATTGTGAACATCAGTACCTTTCTCACAAATGTACTGTTTTTGAAAGTCCTCAGTGTCACAAGGTGCATCATCCCACAAACCAACTGACCCAGTGTACACACAGTTCTCTTTTGATCCCCCATCTGGTGCACCATTTCTGAACTTTCTGAAAAGGGCTGAGGAAAGAGGATTTGAAAGAAGGGTAAAGGACAGTTTCAGATGTGTGGTTCCACACTTGTGTGTAAAACTCACATGTGCTGCCATCCATCCAGGCAAAATTTCCTTCTTCACTGTCATCAGTCAATCCAATCCAACCATCTTCTTCACTGAAATAAGCTCACATGATGTGTGCACAAGCCACAAAATGTAAGAATTGAACCAAAGCCGGTGCAATGCACAACCAAAGCTTGTTCCTTTCAGCAACTGGTCTAAACATTTGCTGACATGCAGCTTGGACTGGGTACCCACATTTCTCTGGTTACCACCATTCAGTAGCTGTCATGATGTTCTTCATTACCTGTACAATGTGTTGACATGATCATTCTCAGCATCATCACCAATGCTCACAAGATTTGCACTGTCAGCCTCACAAGCAGTTTGAGCTGCATTTGCTGTGGCCTTGCTTGTTACCAGCATCGCAGAAGGTGAGGATGCTCATGATATCCTGGGGGACAGGCTGTTCAGCAAAACGAGGTGACACAGAGATACAACTAGAAATGCAAAACGGTCAAAAAGTCACAAAAAACACGACCCAATGTTTACAGTTGCACCTACGACGAATCTCACAGATGTACTGCATTGTGTCAGTCTGGTCACATTTCTCATCAATCCAGGTCCCATCAGCTGCCATGGTAACACAGTTGTCAATAGGGCTTCCACTTGGTTCCCCTTCTTTGAAGTTTCTATATGTGGCTGAAGGAAACAAAAATATATTCCATTTGTTTCAGCATGACCCTAAGGAGCAATTTACATAAAGCTTTGGGAGAGCAGGCACCACCTGTTTGAGGCAGGATTTATGTACTTTGACTCGAAAGGATGTGGCAAAAAAATGGGAAGGTCACTTTTGTCAGACATTTCCGTTTCGTGGAAAATGTCTCGCATTTTTGATGACTTGTGCAAGGTTTATGAGTTTTTATTGTTGTGCAGTTTCCAAGACACCTATTTGGGAAGATCTATCAATACCAGAGAACTGTTTACTTGTTGGCTTGGAGGAGAGATGTTGGTCAGGGCGTGCGGTGTCTTTCTCAACAAAAGGCAGTTGAGACAACAAGGAGAAGTTGAGCAACTGACCATGAATGCACAAGTGTCATTCAAAGCAAAAATACTTTCTATCAACAAGGGTTTTCACTCGATTGCCACTGAAACCAAGGACAACAAATCCTAACTCTGAGGTAATTGTGAACTGGGAACAATACCTGGTTTGAAACAACAATTTTGATACTGTACCAGAGAATCACATGATCATGAGAGTGATGCGCACCAAAAGTGCTGGAAGTGGACACCAGAGTGAAACACTCACATTTGCTGCCATCTAACCAAACTAAAGCGGTTTTCACGTTGGTGACGCCGTCATGTTCTTTTGATGTCAACTTCAACTTTTTGCAGTCACTGCAGCAGTTTTGAAGTCAGTAAAAATTGGTCCAGACTGTTTTTTGATGTCAACTGCAAAGTTGCAGTTGTTGCAGTGAAAAACACTCATTGAGATACTATATATCAATTCATGATGTTGACTGCAAAGTTGCAGTCACTGCAGCAAAGTCATGACTACAAATTTGCAGTCATCCTAATGTGAAAACAAACCTGCAGTCAATGTCAAAAAAGTTGCAGTCAACATAAAAAAAAATATGACGGTGTCACCAATGTGAAAACCCCTTAATGTGTCTTCAGCACCACCAGCAGTCAGTCCAATCCAGCCTTTTCCACCACTGTAACAAAGAAGCACCAACAAACATAGGAATCAAATGAACAAATCAATGAGAATTCTGCCTTTCCTCACCTGTACTTCCCTTTGACAAATTCATTCTCTGCAGCATCATCAACTGTCACAAGATTTGTACCATCAGCTTCACAAGCAGTTTGAGCTGCAGTTCTACTTGTTGGTGTTGTTACCAGTTTGTAGCAGCTTTCATCATGTTCTTCGTAGTTACTTGGACATCCTGTGAAGAAACATTTTGAACCAGTGTGCGTTGAACTTTTATGTGGTAGAAACATCATAACCCGAAATGAAAAGTGATTTTGTTTGATTTTCAGCAGAAAGTAAATGGATGGTGAGCATGAATAATCAGAAATTTACTTATTTCAAAGATGTGTCAAACAGGCAAGGGAAACTTACCACAGCATGCCTCAGCGAAGTCTGTAAACATGACGAGGGCAGCGAACACAAGAAGGTGCATCACCATTTTGTGTCTTCTTTTGTCAACAGCAATCTCACACACAAAAATCAGAAAAGTTATTCATTTGGCCGACTGCGAAGAATCAAATGAACTGTCTGATATTATCTGAAGCTTTATACCCTTCAGGTCGAACGTTTAAAATGTTCTCTGCTCGAAAAACATGTTGGTGAGTACCCAATTCCAAATTACCATGAATGCTGCCCAGTGTGAATGGGGTTCTTTCCCTTCGCAGGTCCACAATTGATATCCAACTGAAACATGTACCAAAATAACTGTTGCAGAAAACAGCTGCAATGAACCTGAAACTTACAGCACTTGGACATTCCATGATTATTTCTAAAGGCAGATTCATATGGAATGTTTGCGTTTTGCGCTTTGCGGCAAAGTCACGGGTGCCGTCAAAATGTGACACGATGCCCAATGTGCCGCCTTGCCCCAAATAAAAAATTGTTGGGAGTTGATCCTTGATGCAAAAATGACAGTCAATGAGACTTTCTTCCACTGCTGTCCCCGCTACCGCAGCCACAGTTCTGTGTGATGGCACCACAAGGCTGACTTCGTTTGGGCTGACCTCATTAAGAGTTGCAGCAAGCATGTTGCGTTCTGTGTTTTGTTGGGTGGCATCAAAATTTAACATGACGCCCAATGCGATGCAGGCTGTTCACCGCAGACAACCAGTGGGACGAACCAATTCTTGAGTCAGGCACAAGGTTGCTTGATACAGAGTTGTGGCAAACTCATTGCCTTCTGCATCGGTGGCATCAAAGTTTAACATGACACCCAATGTGACACAGGTAGCTTGCTGCAGATAATTGCTGTGAGCCAATTCTTGATGCAAAAACATTGCGGACACAGACATCAATGGTGCCGCAAAAGGCACAAAGCAAAAACGCAACACAACAAAGCCGCCTTCAAGGTGCTTGCAGATGAACTTGATGGACAAATTTTGCATCTGTGCACTGAAGACTGTCTGCGTGAATTTTGCCAGGTCACGCTGGACCTGGTCTGGGTCGGAAAGTGACATCAATTTCAGCTGTGCAATTGGAAGGGAAGAAGGGAGAAATTTTCGCAAAAATACATACCGGTTACCTTGATTTTGCGTGTTACGTGTGTACGAGTGGATCTCAAGTAGGGATTGTCTAAACATGTTATTCAGCATTATTCACCTGGTGAATATCTCATGTTGATCTTTGTTCCCACTGCTTACTCACGATTTATTGTCAAGGTGCAGTGAGCAGGCACCCTTGGAAAAAAGGCACAAAATTCATTGTTGTTTCTGCATGATTGAGTTTTTCACATCAACGCAACGCACCTGAATGTTTGGGAATTTCAAGCAAGCATGTTTCCTTGACATCCGCTTCGAAACACATGTCGCAAGAAGCACCAACATTCCCGAAAAAAAAACACGCAACACAACGCCCTTTTCTAGAAAAGACGACAATTTCTTTGTCTCACTGAACTTGTGAGTATTCCCAAAAGACAACCCCGCCGATAACAGAACAAATGCAACAACCCGGTTTTTTTCGTGATTTTGTGCAAAGAGCGAAGTTCAGTTTTTTTCTGAGACAAACTTCAATTTTTTTCCCAACAACACTGAGTTTCAGCTTGTGTTTTTAGTCGCGCGAAGGTGACTAGTATTGTCAGTTTATGTCTGTCTGTGACATGTGACCCAGAGCGTCCCCCCCCCCTGTCAGGAAATTTGCTGGGAGGTCCAGATCTGACCTCGATTTGATTTTGTTAGGGTTTTTGGACTTAGCACACAATGCAAATCTCAGAAAACTGCATTTCTGCAACAAACCAGGTGCGCTAAATTTTATACAAAGACCACACAATGGGTTTGAACACCAGTGTTTTTGACGACACTGTTGACACGAATCGGGCAATTGTGGTGACATTCAGAAACTGAAACCTGCATGGATGACAATAAATAGTTCACAGTTCACAGAAGAACAAATTGGGGATCAGCATTTCTCAGACTTCTCTGAGTGAAGGCGATTCCCTGTTTGAGCATTGAACGCTTGTGGTAAGAAGATCTAAATCAAGGGTGTATTCATCTGGGAGTGAAATCAAATGCTTCACCATCATTGTTCTCTTTGTCTTGTTGAAAGGTGGGGCATAAGTCCATTTTCCTCAGAAACAAAACAAACAAACAGGTCCGTTGGTCGGTCATGGTCAACCATTTCTTCTTGTCATCAAACTGACATTCTGTCTGGAATTTGCTGCAACTCAATCTGTTCTCCTTCCTGATGTTTGTAGCATTTCATTTTCTGCCAGGGAACTTTTCTCAAGCATTTCAGTGTTCCACCAAGAGCTATTGCACAGACAGGAACCCAAATCATAACAATATTTTGAATAAATTCACACACTTCCACAATTGGCTTTGTGTTCTCTATCTCAATCAACCCTTCAACAAGCACTGCTCTTACACCATTCACAAGTCCCAATAGAATAGTTGCCAGCAGAGACACAGAAAACAGCCGGTTGGCTCTTTTGTCTCTGTAAGGGTACAAAATCAAATGGAGGCAGAGAAACAAAACTGTGAATGAAAGCATGAGTCCCAGTCTGAGGACCAAATTCTGTGTGAATGTAAAAATGATTACCAGAAAAAACCGCCTGAACTTTGTGACTCCAATCCAGCAGACAGAACCCACATATTTCAAGGAAATATTTTTGTATGTCTTGTGGAGTTCATCTTCTACTTCAATCTGCCACTGTGTGATTTCAGGTCCCTGTTGGCGCCAAGATTTCTGGACACTTTTGACAATCCACCTGGATAGGAAAGGAATGGGGAGAAAGCAAGAGAGAAAGAACTCAGACACTGAGATTTTTCTGCCTACCAATAGTCCAGGACCAAACATGAGAACACCCACAAAAGGAACGACCCATCCAAACACAAATGCAAATGGCCCAGATTGCCACAACTGGTAGCATTCAATGGTTCCGTCAATGTGAAGAACAGAAGATTGACTGATTTTAACACAGTGAAGAAGGGACATTGATGTGGTTGCTATTTTCTGAAAATAAAATGTCACTGCAAACAATGTGGCTGATACAAGATGATTGTACACAATTGCTTTCCTTTCTAACTGTGGCCAAAACACTTCTCAAATGTTTTGTAACTGAGATATAGAAGAAAATACAAGAAGAGAACAGAAGGTCCAGCTATGTTCTGCAGAATAAGCTTTGTGACAGGTGTGAGGTTGTTTGTAAATCTAAGTGTTTGGCCAAAGTTGACAGCTTCAATTGTCCAATGTGACATAGAAAGCAAACGTTTTGTGAAACCAGAATGCTCGTCTGTGGCAGCCATTGGCAGGTCAACTTGCAACAAAGTTGCATCTTGAATGTAAAACAGAATGATCTGAACATATTTCAGCATTGAGGAGTGAGCCTCTTCCTGTTCAGACTGACTGAGCTTGGTCACTTTCCAAAGGCCTTTTCTGATAACAATTGATGGTTGGTCTGTAAGTTCTCGTTCTTCTTCATCGTACTCAATTGTTCTGTCATTTTCTTCTCCTTGGTGTGAATGTTTCTCCAAAGAAAACATGTGGCTAAGGGTTTGCAATCTTCCCTTAATGTTGTTAAACAGGTCCTTAATATCTTTCATGACGAAAATACCAATGGCTGCACAAACTATCCATAATATGTAACACCATAGAAACCACAAGTGTATTGACCTGGAATTTTCAACACACACAGGGGACAAGAAAGCTTCTGAAAATCCTGTTCTGCATCTTCCACACAGTTTGCCTTCCCTATAATCTGCACAGGAACTCATATAGGGACAAGGAGACTTTTCACAACAATAACCTGAAGGGCATCTGACAACAGATATCAAGGAATTGGGTGTTTCTTCTCCCCAGTATTGGGGCAGAGCTCTGATGACAGATGAACAGTTTGCTCCATGTGGACATTTGTGGCATTTTCCTGCAAAATCTGACCCACAAATGGCATAAATTGTTTCCTTCAAATATTCAGTCCTCTGTACCCGGCATTTGGCATGAATGCTTGGTTGTCTGGTTAAATAAGTACTGATGGACCTGTTTCCAACATAGTAGCCTAACGGGCACATTCCACAGTCTATTTTTACATGGGTGACAAAGTCATTGGTTGTTGAAACGTACTTCATTGTTGGTTTCAAAAGTGGCGGGCAATGTACATCTATCTGAATGTTGCTCACTGAAGTCGTCCACAATAATTTGGTGAACGTTACAATTGTTGAAGGCAGACCTTGCTCAAGAAACACACTGATGGAGGAGATCACAGCTTCATCAATGACAGTGATACTTGGGGATTTCTGATCACTCCACTGTTTTCTTATTGTCAACTGTTTCAATTTTATCGAGGAGGAGAATATATCAGCTCCAAATGAAGAATTGCTTTGTTTGTTGTTTGAGAATGTGCAGTTTTCTATTTTTGAGAACTTGGCAGACTTTGGCTCTCCTTGTGAAATAATGACAGTTCCTTTGTTGTTCTCAAAACAAACAGTTTGAATTACTAGATGGCTGTTCACTGCAAAAACCCCTGCACCATGCTGCATAGCCACAGACTTTGTCATTTTGCTGTCGAACAGATACAGAGAGGACTCACCATCCACAAACAATGGAGAACCAATGTCTGCCCTGTTACTGAAAAAATATTCAGCAGAGTTGGCAGTGAAAAGGGATTCACTGAATATAACAAAGCTGTCTTCCAATGAAGACACAACTCCCCCTTCATCACCAGCTGTACTGTTGATAATCGTGGATGCAGCTATTGTTGCAAAACTGCTCTCAAATGCATATATAACTCCTCCAGAATGACCAGCTCTGTTGTTTGTGCAGGTTGACATGTTGAATGTGATACTGCTGCCAACTTCTGCAGATGAAACTCCCCCATAGTGTGCCTTGTTGCTGGTAAAGTATGATTCAAGGAATGTTATAGTGCTGTTTTCCTTTGTGTATGCAACACCGCCATCCTGCACAGCTCTGTTGAAAATGAATTCGGACATCAGGACAGTAACGTGACTGAAGATTGTGAAGAAAACACCACCAGATCTTTGTGAATCACGATCATTAAGTGAACCAAAGCCTGCTTTGTTCATTGTAAAGAATGACTCCATAACCGAAACAAAAATACCTTCACCATGTAAAACTCCCCCACATTTCACCGAAGCCTGATTACCATTGAAGGAGGAAACAATAATTCCAACAGAGCCTTCATAAACAGACATAACCCCACCATACAACTGAGCTCTGTTGCCATGGAAATCTGTCTCCACTATCATCACATCACTAACAAAGCAACAAAATACACTACCATTCTCTGCTGTGTTTTGGGCAAAGGTGCAGTTGTAAGTCTCAATTTTCACATTTCTAGCAAACAGCACAGCACCACACCTTTTAGTTTGAATATGAGTAAAAGTTGAATCAGAAATGTTCACAAAATTTGTGCCCTGAATGCCTTCAGGATGTGAATGGTTGTCGTTGATCAAGAAACAGCCTGTGTTCAGATCAGAAAATGTGCTGTTAGAAACAGAGAGATTGCAATTTAGGAGTTTAGAGTGGTGACAGAATTGCTCAAAAATTCAGAACCTCTGATGTGAACAAGGCAGCTATTGTTGAGAGAAGCAACATACAGAGATGAATTTACAAACAGTGAACTTGTGATGAACAGAGAAGCTTCCTTTATTGTGATGTGTATGTTCTGAAAGGTGGTGGATTCAATTACAATGGTGAGTGCTTCTGAGGTGGTGCTTCGGAAATGCACTGAGTGAGCTGTGGTCGTGTGTTTTCCACTGTTGGTCTTTGGATCTGATTTTAGTTTGAAAGAAGTATTGAATTTTGCAATTTGGCCTTGTTCCGTGTTTGCATGAGAAGTTGTTTCTTCTTTGCTTCTGTTTTCTTCCTTGATGTCTTGAGTCAGAAGAACAGTGTCTCCCTCCTGAATTTTGTCCATAACAGTTTGTACGTGGTTACAGGGATGTTCTTTGCTTCCACATTGCTGCAGCTCTTTTGCCATGTTTGGTCTGTTTCTGAAGAAAGCCACATACCACTCCTTCTGGTCTTTACCAGTTATTACTGGCATATGTTTGTTTGAATTGTTTCTGATATTTATTGTTGGAATATTTTGTGCTGAAATTCTCTTTTGTGGAGACTTTTTAGCATTTGTTTTCCTGTCTTCATCAGACATTTTCTTTTTCTTTATGTTTGCACCAGTTTGCGTTGCCCTTTGTACAGAAAAATTCTTGGCTTCTCCTCTCCCTGATGTTTGTGTGTTGGTTGAGGGGAAATGGATTCTACCTCCACTGTTCTTTGGAAGTTCTGCTTCCTGCTCTATAAATGGTTTATCTGGCAAAACACTGTGGAGATACAAAGCAGTAATAGTTGTGAGAAATATCCAACAAGGCAACATTATCCTGGATCATCCGCCCCCCGCCCACCCCGAAAAAAAACAGCAAAATGTACAAAAGAGGAAAAAGAATGGGTTGCTCCTGTCAGAAACAGAGTTTCAGCTTTTGATACAGTTTTTCCTTGTCATTGTCAGAAAATTGTACTGAAACGAAATAATGTGATTGCTTATTCATTACAGACAGAGTAACAAAGTCAAGTTTCACCAATCACATCTGGGGGATTCAGATTTATTTGTTTTCTCAGTCCTCGTATTGTTCTGGTTCCGTTCTATTGTCAGCCTCACCTGCTGAATCGTCGCGCAGGAACAAAAGACAATAATTGTCCGCACCAAAAACTTGAATTTGTCAGTGCTGTTCGAATCCAACGAACAAAACTTCAGTTTTATGCTGCCAGCATTGGCCACTCAAGTGCAATTGTGAAGCTTCAAAGAATGACCAAATATAGATCAAACAGTTCAAATGCTCAATACAGTACTGGCAGCTCGTGTGAACACATGTTCAGTGCCATCAATTCGCCTTGCTGTGTTTTGATACCAGCAATTCACACTCAACTGTAATTTGGCAGCTTCAAGTGTTACCAACCGCTGGTTCACACCACATACCCCAGCACGCATCAAGGTCACACCGGCCTCTGTCTGTCCGACGCATTTAGAAACTACTGATTGCAGTAGATCCACATCCAGATTGGTCAAAAACACTTTGTTTTCTTACTTGTTTCATGTTCACAACGAAGCGATCCTGATGGTCCGCCGTCAGCAATCCGGCGAACAGCAAACTACACTGTAACTCCTTCAACGTTTTGAAACGGAACATTTTCCGTTTCTATTTCCGTTTTTCGTGCACATGCACGACGTCTTAAATTTTGCCGTTTGAACAAAACGCTTCTGAGAGAAATCGGTGTCACAACACGATTTAAGATTGACAGAGAACACCATCGCAAACCTGTGGCCGACGATTCTCGAACAGACGACAGCGCGCACTGTCTCTTTTGGCACAAAGTCAGTTTTGGGGAGCTGGCGAAGTTTTTTGGCACAGGCAGACTCAGACCACCCAGGTGTAGACACCGATTTATTGTGGTCTAAATTGGATGAATATGTGACGCTTGTCTTCCGGACAAACTACGAAACCCGCACAACCAAATGGAAGAAACGGATTGTCCATGTCTGTCGTATCAAGATTTGTCGCTGTGAGAAATAAACATCATACACCTAAGCTTCACTGTTTCACCAGAGTGAAAGAGTGACAAAGAGTGATGGTTTCAACCGACCGATTCAAAGGTCACAGGGTTGTCTTGTCATGGGTGTCGAAGTGTACATGTGTGTGTGTGTGTGTACGTGTGCGTGTGTCTGTTTGCCTCTTTGTCTCTCTGTCGGTCGGCCTCTCTGTCTGTCTGCCCGTGTTTGTGAGTGTGTGTTTGTGTGTGTGTGTGTGTGTGTGTGTGTGTGTGTGTGTGACTGTGACTGACTTCGTGTGTGCGTACTTGTGTGCATACATGTGTGTGCGTTTTTTTGTGCGTGTGTGTCTGTATACGTGTGTACCCAGCTGTTTGTCACTCAAAACTAGTGGCAAGACAAAATATGTTCACACTCCAGCATGAAGAAGCAGCAGCAGCTGCATTGTCTCGTTGTGTTGCTTTGTCGCGATTCTTGGTGATTTGCGCCGGTACCGGTCGAGCACAAAGCGCTTTGGGCATCGTCTTCCAAAAGTACGTGAACTTCATGTGCAAATCACGCGAGTTCCATCGAACTATTTGTTTCGCCCTCCGACAGTTACGTGGAAAAAGGTGATTGGATTGGACACCGCGCTCTGTGTGTGTGTGTGTGTGTGTGTGTGTGTGTGTGTGAGTTTCTGTTTGTGTGTGTGCGTGCGTGTGTGTTTGACATGTGTGGGGGTGAGGGGGTGAGTGTACGACACTCTGTGGTGTGTGTGTGTGTGTGTGTGTTTGTGTGTGTGTGTGTGCGTGCGTGTATATGTGTGTGCGTGCGTGTGTGTGCATATCCTGGCTTCTGCTCAAAATGAATGTTCACGGACCCCGTGGATTTTGTGCAGCTGGAAATGTGTGTGTATCTGTGTGAGTCTGTGCACGTGCGCGCGTGCGTGTCTCTCTCTCTCTCTCTCTCTCTCTCTCTCTCTCTCTCTCTCTCTCTCTCTCTCTCTCTGTGCGTGTGTTTGTGTGTGTGTGTGTGCGTGTGTGTGCGTCAGTGCGTCTGTGTTTGCAGTGCGGCCCAAAACCCCCGACAAACTCCCCTCACTGCAGTGGCGCAAAATTTTCATGACCTTTCTGAAATAAACCTGACGCAACAGCAGTGCACTGTTCTGATACTTTTGTCTCAAATGTCAAAATTCAAAATTTGAACTTGCCGGGGTCAACAATTGAATATTTTTCACAGCCGAAATTTCTGCTCTTTCAACCGCAAAGGACAATATTTTTGGGGGTCAGTTCGGCCTTTCATTTTTCAGTCTGTTACTTCTTTGGGTGTTTTGCCCTCTTTTACCATCCACACGCAAACAATTGAAGAGGGAACTCAGTGATCCAGCGAGGACAGTGAGCAACACATGGTCCTTTCCAAACATTCAACATGAACATTTTCAACAACACAGTGAAGTGTAAACAAGCCGTGAAACACCTGAAGCGTTTGGCACGTTCTGCAAAATGTATCGTGCAGCAGATCGCAGATTCTACACGGATCGTCCCCGCGGTACAAAAACACATGTTACCACTGAACAAACATACCAAATTCTGGTATTTTCATTGAACTATTGATTTAAAATATTAACTTGCCAGCTGAATCCAAATATATGAATTCTTTTTCGCAGCTTTGCAGGCAAGTAGCAACTGCTTGATTTTGTTGCCGTTTCCGTCGAACGGCAGCCATCTTGACAAGAACTGAAGGGGAATCTGTGCTTCTGAACAGTTGTTACCAATCAACAGACGTTGCTAAGGAAGCGACGACGTTGTGTGGGCTGTGGCGGGAAACCCGAAAATACATAAAAGTGCGTAAAAATCGGTGTGACGTTAGACACGTGTTGTGAGGCAAATATGAATGAAAATTTGGGGTGCTTTTTCATTCAAAAGTTTCACTGAAGAAAACCCGTTTTTAGGAGGATTTTTTTTTCGTTGGTCGTGTTCGATGGACGCGTTGCGGTTGGCCGGGTCAACCAAATGACTGCATTCACCCTCTTCGCTCATTTGACCCAATCTCTAACCCAGGGGCGAAGTCGCGCGACTTCACCGCCGGCCAGCAGCATGCGTAATCGAGTGTGTCTTCAGAGTAAAGTTCCGGACAACAAAACACGTATTTTTGTTCGCGTTTTTTCCCGCAAAGAAAACAAACGCACTTTTCTGTATTTTCCGGGTATCCCTGTGGCGCCACGCAGATTTCCTTGGAAAGGACCATGTGACATTTTCGTGCCGATACAAGAAGTCAAAATGATGCTGAGGATGTTTCTGGCCTCTGTTCTCGTGTTTGCAGTTTTCATAACCCACACCAACGCAGGTAAATGTCAAAACTTATCACATTTTTCGCCTTTTAACAGAGACCCTGTGTTTGCGCATTACGTAAGGCTGGCCGAGATGGCCAAAATGGCTGACTTCGCCCACTTCGCCCCATCTCCAACCCAATGACGAAGTGGAGCCACCCACGCACCCATTGGCTCGCTCGCATCCCGAGGGAAGCACAGTCTGACCTCTGTGTTGGAAGCGTCCAGCGTTTCTCGCAACACAGAGAAAAGGCGGAAGGAACACTTCTGGTGCTATTTGCAATCGCAGCAGAAACGTAAAACTTGAACAGAACGCATCAACCTCATTTCTTCTCGCTCTGGTCTCCTTTGTCCTTATTCAGACTGGAATACGAGTACAAAGTAGTATTTAACTGAATACTTGTTCAAAAACAGTTGATGAGACATGTTTTCGTAACAACCAGCAGTCAACAAGAAAAAACCCCTCACTGACCAAGTTTAGCTGTTTTCACATTGGTGACGCGCGGGCGTTTCATTTTTTTACGTCGGCGTCAAAATTTACAATTGATCCTAATGGTGGAATGTTTTGACGTCAGCCCCCTCCCTTCCCCCCAACAAATACCACCGCGCGTCACCCAAATGCCCTTATTTCACAGTTTTTTTTCTTTGTTTGAGGCAGCCAATGACACACAAATGTTTGACTATAGGTTGTTCAATTGGATACGAAGCAAACGATGGGAGATGCTACAAGCTGGTGAAAACTCCTAAGAGGGGAGATGCAGCCCAGGCTGCCTGCAAGGCTGAGGGAGCCAACCTCGTGAGCGTTGGGGATGCAGCTGAGAATGATTATGTTCACACCAAGTTTGGGTGACTAACTTCTGGCTCAGTTCCTTTGTTGCTTCTTGGCCTTGGATGTACCTTGACATGTCTTTCCTGAACCCGCTTGTGTCTTGGCTGGCAGGGGCAAAGCTATAAGCTATTTGCCTTCATCTGCAGTTTTTTACTGAAGGAAAAGTTACAAGCAGAAAATAAACATATAAAGATGTCCCACTGTAAAACTATCGCTGCATAAATGACTTGCAGGCAAACGTGACACCTCATTAGGGCTGGGTAAATTGTGGAAAAATGCTTGCAAGGTCACTGGGAAAGTTAGCGTCAAGAAAGTCACAGATGATGTCACTGTATTTACGTGCTTTCAGAACTCAGTGGGGTTGGATTGGGCTGTCAGACGCAAAGACAGAAGGCACTTGGGTGTGGCTGGATGGCACCACATGTATGTGAGATTTCCATTGCTTTCAATTGATATCATATCAAAATTTTTTTTACCCTGGGATACTATCACACAGATTGTTTGTCATTCCAGCAACATACAGGAACTTCCACTCTGCTGAACCCAATGGAAAAGAAAATGACAATTGCGTTATGATGTACGTGGACGGAACGTGGAATGACGTCAACTGTGACTTTGCGTCCTTCACCTTCCAGTACCTGTGTGAGAAAGGGCCAGAAACTCCATGTGAGGACAAAATGTTAGCAATGAAAAATGACGTTTGTGTTTCACTCGGGTGTCATTGTTGGAATCAATATGCTTTTTTCTGTTGCGAAAATCACGAATATTTTGCTTGAGCAGTCTGTACGCCTGGCTATGAGGAGAATGGTGGAAGATGCTACAAACTTGTGACGACTACAGCGACAGGGAAGGCAGCTCAGGCGGCGTGTGAGGCTGAGGGCACCAACCTCGTCTCCATCAGTGATGCTGCAGAGGAAACTTACGTCAAGAAGAAGCTGGGGTAATGATTTTTGCAATTGTTTTTTTCCCGGACAAAACATTTTTCAATTGTCGCAGTTGCGCTCACCCACTCTCCCAGTGTGGCCAGACCTTATCGCATGTGACTGGGCCAGTGAGCAGGAATGGCGGATTTCTTAATCTCCAACTTGGGCGCAAAGTCCGCGACGTGGTCGGCGGCTCGCCGCAGGGGTAAATCGAACACGTCAAATTATGTGTGTGTGTGTGTGTGTGTGTGTTTGTGTGTGTGTGTGTGTCTGTGCCTGCCTTGAAAATGGTTTCCTTTTCAGTGGAAAAGAAGGGTGGATTGGCTTGGTGAAAACCACGGAGAAAGAGACATTCTTCTGGTTGGATGGAACCACCTGTAAGTCTTTATTTTGTTGCGTCATAGAGCAATATTTCTTGGTGGAAAAATATTGCCATTGATTCAGAAACATGTTCAGTGACTGCAAATGTGTTTGTACCATTGTACACACGTTGCATTCCAGCTACGTACAGGAATTTCAAAGCCGGTGAGCCAGGTGACGAATCTGGTGAGATGTGCGTCTTGATGGGTAGTGATGGTCACTGGAGTGATGAAAAATGTGATCAGAGTGGCAAAGAGCTGCAGTATGTCTGTGAGAGAGGACATCAAAGTAAGTCCAGATGGGACCCTTTCAAAGTATAGTTTGGCTTTCTACAGAACAACAAGATTTGGGTTTGTACTGGCATATTCTGCTTGTCTCCTGTTATTTTGTTGTGTTTTATCATTTATACTCAGACTGCCCAAAAGGATTTGAAGAGAATGCCCAAACGTGCTACAAGCACGTGACAGACCTGGCAACAGGAGACGGAGCTCAAACTGCATGTGTAGCTGCTGGGTCGAATCTTGTCACAGTGGACGATGCAAAGGAAAACGACCGCATCAAGGCAATTCTCAGGTGAATCATTCATTTATTGTTTCTCAGTGAAAAAAACAACAACTTTTGTTTCCTGGTGACATTTGGCAAACAAATTTCTTTTCAGTGGAAAAATTGGTTGGATTGGACTGACTGATGCAAAGGAAGAAAACACTTTTGTCTGGTTGGATGGCAGCGCTTGTGAGTTTGTACTCCGTGGATGTATAAAAACACAAGTAGTTGCTGGTCCATTTTTGTGAATCAAATGTATTGTTTTTCCAGCTTCATACAGAAACTTCAAAGATGGTCAGCCTGATGGTCAAACCAATGAGAATTGTGTTGCCGTGGCAGCTGATGGAGCCTGGAGTGATGAGAAGTGTGACAACAGTGAAAACAAGTGGCAGTATGTCTGTGAGAGAAGAGGTGAGTAGAAATTTCTGTTCTCATTCTCTTGAAAACATTGTAGAACACTGATGATCAGCAACAAAACAACTGAAGGGTGTTTTGATTCTGGTTCCTCCTGTTTTCTGGAATTCTGTTTTTTTTATGTCACTACGCCAAAACAATGTGTTGAATCACAAAAAGTGTAATTTTCCTGCAGAATGTCCACTGGGATTCACAGAAAACACTGGATGCTGCTACAAGTTTGTGACAGAGCCAGCAACAGCAACAGCAGCTCAAGCTGCCTGTGTGGCAGCTGGAGCAAATCTTGTCACCATCGATGATGTGGATGAAAACAAATTCATCCAAACACAGTTTGGGTAAAGTTCGACATCAAAGATGTTCTTGCCACCTGCAACGTGGGATACTTCAGGCCCAGCGAGCGTTCGATTCACCGAATCTGAGCGCGAATCCGAATCCGCAATATGGTTTCACCCAATTTCGCCCAATCTGCTTCCTGAGTTGGATTCGTTTTTGTCTTGGATTTGTTGAGTAGATTGGTGAAATGGTGTTCGATTTGCACGAATCTGAAGCCAAACCATTGCAATTGGATTCGGATTCACTGTTTGGATTCGTAAACCGAACACTGCCTTGGTGTCGGCAATTTAGAAAGTTTCTTTATGTTGTGGAGGTTCAGACATTCCAAAAATCATGTGCAGTGATCAGTGCTCGGGAACTAGATACTCAAACATGTTGTATTTGAAAAGAGTTTTACAACTGTAAGTTCAAAGGCACATCCATGTATGTAAATTAAGCGATGGAGTGTGCACCGTAACTGAAGTTGTGTAAAGGGTGTTTTATGGTATAAGTTTCTTTCAGTGGACAAAATGGTTGGATTGGCCTGACTGACGCAGAGAAAGAAGGAAATTTTGTCTGGATGGACAGCAGCGACTGTAAGCCAATCACAGAATCTCTTGGCTCTTCCACACAGGACATGGTTGTCAATATTTGCAGCAAAAATATTTGTTTCAGCTGCCTACAGGAACTTCAAGGAAGGGGAACCAAGTGGAGGCTCCACCGAGAACTGTGTGACCATGGGGCAAGATGGGACTTGGAGTGATGAGAAATGTGACGACAGTGACAAAAAGTGGCCGTACATGTGTGAGCTGAAAGGTGAGAGAATTTGCAGGATAAGGAACACAAGTGCAACAAACAATTCCAAATTACTGTTCTTTTTGAAGGTGACATTTTGGTTTTGGTGGTAGCAGTGCAATTTTGTTTTTGACGCAGAATTGGACGCTCAGGTCAAACGAACGTAGTTTTTTGCCAGACCACGACTGTTGGCAACAAATCATCATTGTCATTTGTTTCAGATGGAGACACCACAAAAGGTGAAAAGGCTGCAGGAACAGGTTTGCGAACAACAACAGACCATTCAATTGGAAAATAAGAAACAGGGGCCTTGTTTAGCTTTGGTCGTTTCCACATGACAAAGTTGGCATATGTCTGAGCCGCATCATTTTCTTGGTTCAGAGTTTTTTAATGCTTTTTGCTGCAAGGCAACCGAGACGAGAGTTGCATGAAACAGTCAAGAGCATCTCTGTTCACAATCGTTAGTATTTCCAATTTTCTGCAACTGATGAATTTCAAAATTTTGTTTTCGATTTAACAGGCCTGTTTAGTGACCCCATTGGACTTGCAATTGGAATTCCAATCATCATTATCCTGCTGGTGATTGCTGCTTGTGTAAGTTGAGCTAGTTGTGTTGTCTGAGGGTTTGAACAAACATTCAGTCAAAATTGTTTTGTGAGAAAGTTTTCTTAGCACAAATTTTGGAAAATAGATTTCGTCATTCTCAACCAGTAAGATTTTTGTTCTCACCCAGTTGAATCTTGTGCTTGCTGCAGGTTGGTTACTGGGTTTGTTACAAACCAGCAAAAGGCGATGAGGAAGAAGATCTGAAATCGCAGGACAACAAGGGTTATGGAACTTAGATGATGCAGTGCTTCTGACCCGGAGGTTCAAAGTTTGCAGTGCAATGTGAGCACTGTGAGAGTCCTTTCCATCTCAACTGGGCTCTGTCTTCAGCAGTTGTCCTTTGCATAACATTTCCAGCAAGCTCCAAGAGAATATTGAAATTGTACTCTGATCAATTTGTTCCATGTTTCACTCCAAGTGGACAATTCTAACAATATTTTTTCATATCACAGTTCCATTTCAGCACTGGTCAAACTGAATGTAATTTCTCATCTCAGTAAATGTTTTTAAGTGTTCGCCATTGTGATGTGTTGGTATCAAGCGCAATGATCCCCTTGATGTACTGCTTCTTGGTGTAACTCTGAAACAAATTTACTTTTCACCCTAACCGGGACATTTTTGAAAGGATTCCGTCGTACCGTTTGTATGCACCACCAACGTGGAAGGAAAAATAACACTTGACATTCTGATGAGTGTGTGGGGCCAGATGAACAAAAACGAGTCAAAAATCCAAATCAGGAACATCAAGATGGACAACTTGAAAAGTGGGTTCTATCCTTGCAGAAATCCAATGTTTACGACGGTATTTGATTTTACTTCAAGCAGCCACAGAGAAAATGTCTGGATTTTTTCATCTTTCTCAATTTGACCTGAATTAGTATGCACGTCCACTGACAAAAAAATAAACGTGGCACAAAACTCGTAAAACAAGGACGTAATTGAAAAGCTTCTGTTGAAACAAATCTCGTTTGATTTGCGTCGTCCATTTGGAAACAAAAGATGTTTCCGGTCAACATTTCACAGTGAGTGTCGGATTATGGAGGCTCACCACAGAGAGGACACAAATCGGGAGCTTAGAAATACCCGCGTTTGATGGTCTGTGGATGCAAATTCTTTTTTTCCCAACAGTGAGTGTTCACTTTTGATGAAGAGAGGCACTGTAAAGATGATTCGTTTTCGTGGTGCAAAGAGATGTGTGTGGTGCCAACAAATCACACAAATTCCACAGACAAATTCCCCATTCTGAACAAAGATTCAATACATTACCATAGTATTCAACCCAATGTTGTGTACTGTGAGCACCTGACCAAAAGTATATTTGCCATGCTGGGTACGCATTGTGTGCACACAATACCCTCATTTGTCTGACCACCTGCACTCTCACAACAAAATTTCTTGAAGTACAATCTATCTTTTCGTTGGAAAAATTAATTTGTACGAGATAAACACCAGGTGAATCTGGGAACAGCATCAACTGTGTGCAGCACACAAAAGTTTGGCCGTATTGGATACCTGGAGCTTCTCATCTGCTGACATCTCCGGACACGAGCAAGAGAAAAGCAACTGGTTTGTGACAAACTGAACTCTCTTTATCTATTCCAAAACACTGACTTTTCGTGTTGTGTCAGTTTCAATTCACAACTGCGTTGTCCGACTGACAAAATATATATTTTTGCAGACGCAAATAGTCGTCATGATACTCTTGGTTTCATCACTTGTTGTGGTTCTGAATATCGCCCACACCGATGCAGGTGAGCTGTTTCGTCAAGCCTCATCATTGGGAGATGGAATGTCAGTTGAACTAGGGTCTTTGACATTGGTTTCTGCTCGACGTATGAAAGGCATTGTCTCTTTGCTCAGCTTGTGCTGCTGGCTATGAGGAAAATGTTGGAAGTTGCTACAAACTGGTGACAACTCCAGCGAAGGGAGATGCAGCCCAGGCGGCCTGTGTAGCTGATGGTGCAAATCTTGTCTCCATTGGTGATGCTGCAGAAAATGAATATGTCCATCAAAAATACAAGTAATAAGAACGACTATGTCTCCACATTTGCCGTGCTTTGCCCAGTGTGTTCTGTTGTGCTGTCACAGATCCAAGCAATTTTTCAGCAAACTGTGGGGTTGGGTTGGACTGACTGATGCAGATGAAGAAGGCACCTGGGTCTGGTTAGACGGCAGCACAAGTATGTCACTCAAAGTCTATTTTCACAAATCTGTAAGGCGAAGCAAGGCAGGCAACATTGTTGAATCATTCCAACAAATGTTTTCCAGCCGAATACAGGAACTTTCACCCGGAGGAACCCAAGGGAGGAAGGGAAAACAACTGCTGCATGATGTTTGTGGATGGGACATGGAATGATGTCCAGTGTGACTATATTGTGCACTCATTCCAGTACATTTGTGAGAAAAGTAAGTCAGTACACCCAGCCTCAGAGAAAACCCAACTTTATTTTCCTCTGTTGTCAAATGGAGGTGGTTTGATACAAGATTCCACAATATGAGCAGTTTGCTGCTTGGTGAATGCTCGTTGTCCAGTGGACTCCCCAATGTTTGCTGTTCATTGTTCACATCATACCCACTGTTCACTTGTTGGGTGACTTTTAATTTGTACTTGTTGCTCAGGTGGTGCACAACACTGTTTCCCTGCATGATTCCCTTGCTTGTTCTACTCTGATATTTTCTTTTTTTGCAGTCGTGGAATAATACACCAGGTGAAGTCAAAATCAGCAGTGATATCTGCTGTGAGATGCAGCAGTCAGTCAGTCTGTTACTGAGCATACATTCAGATAAATTATCAAACATGTCGTCTGATTTGAACTGTTCGTATTTCCTTGAGGAAGGGGCCACAACCAAGCATGTGTTGTGTTTGACAGAGTAGTTGAGAGTGTGGTAGAGTGTCTGTTGATCATTTGTGTGTGTGTGTGTGTGTGTGTGTGTGTGTGTGTGTGTGT
>JAAUXT010055269.1_pt1 | contig 37960 bp, 36 predicted proteins | sample 7278171 | NCBI WGS metagenome assembly JAAUXT01 (sample SAMN14350112, study PRJNA611818) | marine sediment metagenome | isolation source: surface marine sediment (1.8m) | place: French Polynesia: Moorea | collected 2018-08 | reverse complement strand
TGTGTGTTGGCAGTCTGGGTCATGTGCCCAGCTTAGGATAGTGGCTCCATCTAGGGAATGATATGATTGGTTGTGGCTGTTGCTGTGGCTATGGAAGGCCATGGCAGTCTTGGGGGGTGGTCATGGTAAATATATATAACAGTCTGTTTCTACGCTTCAGGTACCACGAGATAGATCAAACGATGAACAACACTGACCTTTCACAACTCCATTGATCGGTTGCTGCTCGCAAACACGAAGGTACATGAACCGAAGCAGAATTTGTCTCTGCACCAACGCTTGTAGCCTGACGAAACTGTGCGCCCCGTGCATACAGAGATTCGTGTGTTTCAAAGCCTGAACACAATGTCAGCTTCGTATGCAGATGCAGCGGGAAGCCTTACATCCACTGTAGATCTTCTCTGACAACAAACGTCCATGAATGCCAGCGCTGGCCTCACTTATCTCTCGCAATCGAGATACAATGGCCTGAAACGCAAGAATGAAGCTCATTCAATCTTTACGCCGAAGCTGCTTTGAAACCCTATGAGACCAGCTTCATCACCATCAGCATTGATCTTACGTGGGTAAACTCAAAATTCTATGTCAGCGCTCCTCTCAGAATAAATACGCACAGAGCTTCCCGTTTTTGTTGACAACACGCACATGGAAACACGAGAAAAGTGCTGCTGTCGAGAGGCACTTTCCTTGATGTCAAAACAGAACTTTTGAAGGAGCGGTGACGTTTGAGTGTGTGTATACTTCTGATGTCAAGCTGTCAACGAACAACTACGAGTACTTTCACGTCACAATTGCCGAAACTCAAAACTGTGTAAAGTCCAACAAATTCACGGAGAGCTGTAACAAAAGCGTGAAGCGTACAATACGCTCGTATGCATGAAATGTCAGTCGTTCATCATGTGTGTTCAACAACAGCCCTGTACATTTTTATTGATCTGCCTAAGTAATTTGCTTGAAGCTGACACGAAGTTTCATGAATTATTTAGTACTTAATTTGTAAGTTCGTCCCAACACACTGAGATGTATGCCTGTATGCGAAACTCGACCAACTGACCACTCCAGCATTGTGAACTGAGTCTGCAGACCAGCTTCAAGCACCAGATGCGTTGCAGCAAAAAAGGAAAAAATATGGATTTGACTTTTGCACTGGCGTGAGACAGAGCGACATATCAATATCGATGATCAGCGAGATCTCAGGAGTGCGCGAAACGCACCTCGCGATTCAAAGATGTGCAGCCACGATGAGCATCGAGCGCTCGTTCAAACGTCTGACGTCTTTGTTTGTCGTTGATATGGGCTCAAGCGATGCGTAAAAGATCAACGTCGCCCCAGACGGCCTGTTGTACTCCCAAGAATATCCAGCCAACAAATATTGAGGGCGAAGTAAATTGATCGACGAGAAGTTACACGGGTCACAAGAGACTCACAAACGCGAGACCTTCAGAAATGCAGCTGCGCCAAATCAATGTGCTTCTTGCAGACTCTCATGAATTTGGTTGAAAATATTGGTGCGCGTCACTATTCTTTTGGTTATCCACTCCTTCCAAACTAAATCCGCTCGCGAAAGGAAAGAAGGAGTGTACCTGTGGGACAACCCATCCACCAAGTCAACGATGCCATTAAATTCCAGTTCAGTTCACTTTCTGTATGTACATGTAAGAGTCTTTTTAAAGTACCGTACAGTAATTACAAAGCAAGAATGTTCGAGTTTTGTATGTGAAGGTATTGAGACTGGAGACTATCGAGTTTATAGAAAACCAGAGCTACTCACTCTCCTCGACGCGCACCGTCCTCCCGTCGCGGTCCACGATCAGCGCGTCGCCGGGCGCCTTGTTCTTGTCCACGTCCTCCGCGTCCTCCAGACACGTCATCTCCGCGCGCGTGCGACGACTCAGCCCGCCCGCCCAGCACACCCACGTCGCGTAGCTCACGTTGCAGCCGTCCGTACGCGCGGCGCGCGGGGAGAGATGCGCGCGCGTGATGCTGGCGAGCAGCAGCCGCGAGTTCTTCACGCTGTAGCAGAAGGACGTTTCGCTGTGAATCCGGAGGCGCGTCAGGTCCATGTCCTCCAGGACAGCCTTGCTCCAGTCGACGTGCGGACTCAGCGCGGACTGAGGTCTGTACAGGAACAGGTCATCTCCGTCTCTGTCCACAAATCTTCTGTCCTGCTTGAGGAAGTCAACGCAAGGTGGACCCACGGCTCCTGGAAGTTTTTCCAGGTGATCCAAGTAGCGCTGCATGCTCTCAGCCGTCACCACGTGACAAAACGGAGCGTAGTGTTGGTGAATGTCCATCACGTGGTGGGGCATACTTTGTGAGTACAACTGAATTTCCTCAGCCCTCTCCGTGTACAAATTGGCCAGGTAATCCCAGTCGAGGATCGGGCCTCTGTAGCCGTAGCGATGTGGCTCACAGTCAACAGGCGCGACGAGGAATCGCCAGGGATGCGGCGACTCGTAGGCGGCGGTGATGGCGTCGTCCTCGCTGCTGCTGTTGTGCGCGTCCGCCGTCTCCACGTCCCGCCGTAGTCCTGGCTTCTTGAAGATGTCGTACAGCTCCCACTGGTGTTCACAGCCGCCGGTGAAGACGGAGAAGACGGTGTTGAGGTCCTCGGGCGGCGGCGGCGGACGCACGTTGACGACGCCACTGACGGCGTTGTTGCGGTTCAGCAACGCCTTCGTTGCAGTGATGAACTCCATCACGCAGTCCGTGGCGTGCGCGGCGAGCAGCTGCACCGACACGTCCTCCCCGAGCGACACGATCTGATACTCGTACATGCGCGCCACCTCGCGCGACGCCTCCAGCCCCACACTGTCCACGATGTCGATCGTTACTGACCGCCACAGACGCTCGTCTGTCAGCTTTTGCGTGCGCAGGAACTGCAGCTGTTTGTACGACGCCGTTGGCACTGTCAGCCGGAACGAGTTTGTAATCAGGTCCACAGGGAGTCCACCGCCAGGATCGAGGTACTGAAACACGGACACTTCCCGCTGGTTCCGGAAGCCCGCCAGGGCCAACCCGACCTTGGAGATCTGGAGGTGCTCCCCGAGCGACTGGTACTTGAAGAGCAGGCTGCGTCGGAACGTGTCCTCAAACAATAGCAGTTTCCGCCGGACTTCTGATGAGGACGGGAATGCATAGCTAGACATGGGTGCTGAAAAAAGCAACCAGACAGGAGTTAGAAGTATAGCAGCGATTAAGTGAGCGTGAAGCAATGCGTGCCACTTGGAGCAGCAGCGCATTTGACCACAGTGAAGAGCAAGCGAATAACCCGTTTGTGCAAATGCACTGAGAATGGGCGCATTGGGAGTGAGAAGTCGGGAAACAGAATACATTTGCTTGACAGACTTTGTAGTCGGTTCTCAGGTGCGCAGCTTTTTTGCGCGTATGATGATTGTCGTATTGGAGAAGATGAACCATCCGCAACTGAAGCTGGGATGGCAGAAACGAAAATTTCTCATCACTTTTTGGCTTCGAGAAGGGCTCGTAGTAAACAAAGTCTGTTCCAAACAACAAGAATAGCTGTTTTCCAAACACGAAGTCGATTGTAGTGTCTGCCAATTTGCTGCTCTGTGAAAAGTTTCAACGCGCTGAGGTGTGCCAAGAGTTACCGCAGTCAACACTTGCAAAAAGTGGCCCGTTCAGCACTGATGGAAGACAGTGGTTCGAACCTGAACCCAGAACCAAGATTGCAACAGCCCGTGATCGCCCGAATCAATGGGCTGCTACACTCTCTGTCCCACTGGAGCAGGCAAATATGCGTGCAGAAGCCAAAGTTTGTTGGCGTCAAATGCATTGTTTTTCTACAGAAAAGTTTTTGTTTTCCATCCCCATCATCAGCAAACTGAAATGCCTGTCAAAGGTTCATCAATCACTTGGCCACCTATTCCCTGCAATTCACGGGATGCTCGGTTCCCGGTGTGTTGCGTGGAGCTGTGATATCTGCCCATCGCACCGGGGTCCCGAGAGAAATTTCTGAACATCTGCCATCCATGCAGAAACAATTTAGGTTGGAGTTGTAAAACTCTTTCCTTCCGGCAACCAGAACAAGGAAAACAATCATTGTCTGCTTTTGCAAGACAATCTGCACTTGGTTTCCGCACATGAGAGAGTTGGCAATGTTCCTCCACTGGACTGGGATTCAAAAGAAACTTACAAGAAGAGATGAAAGGAAGCGACTTGCAAAGTACCTTGAGGTCATGAACATCTTTTGATCCAACCAAAATACTTTCACAGTGACGGAGATAAGAGGAAATCTCCAGATAGGATGCTTCACGCACCGAATCCGCCGAAGCCCTGCACACCTGAGAAACGTGAGGCACACCCAACCACAGGTGTGCGTATTTTCCAACACGAAATATTAGCTGGTTTGACTTTGCAAACGAACTCACACAGATCAACTCTTTGTCTCAAATTGCGATTGTCTGAGAACGCTACGAGCACGCAACGACCCACGCAAGCAACGTCCGTTTCCTGTGCAAATGGTTTGGCCACTGCAGTGCGCTCTTTAGAAGCTGCTCTGAGGAGGCCGTTTCATGTGAAAACCAGATGAACCTTTCGTTTTGCTACTTACATCCCATTTCCTGTAATTTTGGTTGAGCACCGGCCCGCAGGAGGCTTTCCTATGTCAATCCGTCAGTGCTTAAATCAAGTTAAACCTAATTTCTGTTTGTCATGAAACCGCTGATCAATAGCGGGGTTCGTGGATGGATTCAGCGCGCATCTTCATCCCATGGAGAAAAGGACTGAGATTCCCATGTGAAACGCTGCAGTCTTCAACGCCAACAGACGCATTATGATGAAAATCTGCTCAAATAATACGTGACCACTGCGTATCTGATGGGACCAATGCGCTTATCCAGATCAGATTGACAACTCCGAGGCCTGCAAAGTGGAGAAGACAAATGCGCTCGTGTAATTTAAGCACATGGCTTCCTGGAGGGACACCGGCGACCGGGTCACGGGCTCCCATCAATCCGAGTTACCTTTGCCTCCAGTTCACATCTGTCATAAATACGAGTGAATGAAAATGAGGAGCAACGAAAGTTTCCCTCCGCTTTGTACGAGGATGCGTTTGGTCATTATGGTGTGTCCAAATGAAAGGCCGAAGTCGTTGCGAGTGTGAAAGACAGCAGATTTGTGTTCTTTGTGGAGAACCCTTCTGGAACGAGTCCATAATTTCCTGGGGGATACAACAAGGACAAGTTTCCAAGAAAAAGGATGAAACTGGACGAGTGGGGATTAGTGACGCATAAGTAGGTCAATAAGAATGCGATGAAGGAAAGAGCTTCCCTCATTTAAAATTTAGGCAGTAATGCACGCTTATGCTTTCAGCATCAAACACGCTCTCCTGATGTGCGCACCTTTCGTTTCATCTGCAGTTCAGAGAACGGTGTCATTATGAGGCGGACGCGATTTCACGAATTGCGTCCAATCTGTTCTCGTAATTATCTTCAAAATACAGCTTTTGTTGCCTGCCTCTCCTGCAACTGTGACCTCTCACATCCATAATTTTTTTTTTGAAACGTGGCAATGAAGACGTTTTCTACCTGGAAGCGTACACGGGACAAACTTGTCATTGTCTGTTTTTCCAAGGTGTCAGCTGAAAGTTTCACTGCAGATGTTCATCAAACTTCATGTTCACCTGTTGGAATGTACTGGTCTGTGAACGCGGTACCCATCCAACTTCAATTTCCTATTCGAAAGCTGTCACAACAACAACAGCAAAACTCCTCGCCCCACCCCAGTCACAGTTTCTCGCCAAACCGAAAACACTGTAGTGATTTACGTGTCTACCACAGTGATGCCTGTGAAGGCACCTAACAAGCGCATGCAGACAATTAAAACTCTGCCAGGTTTCCGTTTCTCTCAATGTCAACAAATGTGGTGCCTCTTTCTTTGTGAATGAATCCCGCAAAATGCATGCGCACTTCCGTCGTCGCAACACAGTGAACAGTTGAGCTCACCTGTGCAAAATTTACCCGTGGACAGTGTCAGGCTATTTTGCAGTTAACATAGTTCTATTTTCGACCAGTTCATGGAGATACTCAAGCACAATCAATGCGAGTATGTTACGGATCAAATCTGAGCAAATGACTTCTGCAAATGTGGTCATAAAAATATGAACTCTGGTAGCTCATTGCGTGATAACAAGGAACTCGTGACGTACTCACAAAACACTCAGTGGCTATTTCAGGTACCTGCCCAGAATTTTGCTGGATAAAGTTATTGCTTGGTGCCGGCAATCTGTTCCACGCCCGGCGGAATCTTGATGAGACCGCATCACGGTACGAATATTGCCTTCACATGACTCCTGCCTGCAGATTGCACCTGATGTAGCGGCTGGTGTCACAGATGGGCACACAAGCCTCACATGGGGCACCAAACGGAGCCAATTTTCAACTTGCCCTCACAAGCATGCCACGTTGATGTGCTTTCACTGTGGAATGAACTCCCAAAGCCACTCAGACCACAGCACTTCACACCTCACCTGCAACTGAAGAGAGGACGTACACGCGTGAAACCAAAATGACTTGAGAAATTGGAATTTGATTTTGATTCATGAATTCACGTCAGGCTGTGCGATCCCCGAAGGTCAGACAGGGATTCGCGCTTCGCAGCGGGTCCAGACTAACAGCGGCTGACGACGCGACGGCTGCAGAGCAGAGGAGCTGAGAATAGACCTGCAGCAGCCACCGACCGACCGCGGGAGGGAAGCTGCGTTACGCAATCGCTCAATGTCAACAAATAGTCCACTCTGTCCACCTCGTGCACAATAGCCTTGAGCTCACCAGAATTTCCAACAGGGTGGATTTCAGCGCCATTTGTAAGAACCGCTTTTCAAACTCAGGTGCAAAAATTATGGACGTCATGGGAATCAAAGTGGTTGAGTTGTCGAAACGCCAGCAGAAGGTTCATTTGTTGTGCCTCTTGTCCAGCAAAAACTTCGCCAAAAGTGGTTTCTATCTCAAATTAATTTCGCTCGTGGAAATATGATCAGGAGTCGGCAAGATCAACAAGGCAGAACCAATAGGAATGACGCATGGAACTCAATGCAGTTGCAGCTGGGACATCTTTCTTTGTCCCTTGTTACCTGTCGCGCAGAATGCCTGCTCATGCGAAAGACAGCGACAATGACATCCATTTTTCCGCGAAAAACAGATGATGCACTGCTCAAATACAATCTCATCAAGAGAGACAATCATTCTTCATGAAAGACGCAATCTTGTGCCAACACCATATTTGAAAAACAATTTTGATATTGGAGGAGTAATGTCGGTTAATTTATTCCCACTCGACGTAACAATGGCTGGAAAATGTGACGCAAACATCTCGCAGAAAGGAGCGACAGTGAGAACTCTGAAGCAGAGTCAGGGACGCAGAGAAACCAGACTCTACTGTCTGTGCTGCGTCTTATTTGGCCGATGTTTCTAATTTGGCGGAAAATATGAGTTAAATATGTGGGTACTCAAAGAGAGATATTTGCCTCAAATGACACGCTTCCACAGATGAAATGAGAAGGAACCAAATTTCTCCCCCTTTGATGATTAACGTGCTTAACTTCTGAAAGGAAGATGCAGCGCGGCTTCAGGCAAGGATCGATGGGTTGGAATAGTTTCTAACTAGATTCTGGCCGCCACAACAGGTCACAAAGAGTCACGAAAATGAAATTGTCAACTGTCTCGCTTCTCGAGGTGCATCGATGAACTGCGAAAACTCATCTGCTCAAGGTGTTTGAGCTGACCATTTCAAGCACAAGGACGTCGCTTTTGTTCCTGGGTGGTGATATTCATTTTGCCTAATTCCAGCTGAAAACTCGTAAAATTTCACCTCAATTTGGGGTCATAAATTTTCAGTTCTCCCAGTTGGCCCGTCCAGTTGGTAAATTATTCATCAGATACAGTCACCGAGGGACGCGAGGTCACTGATGTGGAGAACATTCAGGACCCGCTGATTGCAATGTTTGACCATCACATCTGATTTACGTTACGAGGTGATTCGCGCAGCTTCGCACACGCATGTGTAAGTTGCGACGTTGGTGTCGACACAAAGCAAAGTTTTCGTGGGTGTGCTGCACTGCGATCGTTCTCGTGCTGTCACCTGACAAGCTCCCTCATTCAAACCACGAAATGACAGCCAAAACAAAATATTTTTGCAAAGTGAGTTTTCTCTGCAACAAAACAAATCTGACAGTCCATTTGAAGCCGAACTTCTTCTTTGGACAATCAAAGCTGCACGTCTGGGCGCATCCAGCTGAACAAACGCGCAGCAAATCAGGAAAATCTGATTTCGCGGGCAGTAAGAGGGATTTTCAAAATCATAAATTCTCTCCAGAAACAAAGCCGTTCAATTCAATGCCCCCAAATGTGATTTTCGCCCAAAGTTATGTCGCCAACCAAAGAGATTTTGACAGTTTTAACAACGCTTGCCAATCAAAAAGTGGGGCAAGACTGCAACCACGATTATTGGAATGCACCGAGCCGAAGCTGACAAAGAAAGTTCACCGAAAGTGGAGATGACACGACAGCTCCGACTCCTTATTCACCGTCGAGGTGTTGAAGGTGATTAGCGTTGGTGTGATGAGGATCTCGCCAAATTAGCTGGGATCAAAGATGAACTGAAGCCACAAGAGTCGCTATCGCTCGTACAACGATGCCATGTTCATGTCATCGATATCGCAAATTATCCAAGGGAGAGTAAACGTTTTCATTCGCAAGTACAGCCATGGAAAATGAAATACCCATGGAAAAATAAAATATACATTTTAGTTCACACGCAGACTTTTTTCATTTCTCTGTGTGCAGGGGAGGGTATCGTCACACGATGTTTCGTCTGCAGCATTGCTGCAATGTGTGACATTGCGGCTTCTGAATCAAACCTCTGGTGGAATCATCTCTTCAGCGTGTGTGAAAATTCAATGACAGATTGACCGATTGAATTACGCTCGTGTAAATGCAGTTTCGTAACTTGACTATGCCAACAGAATCATGATCCTCTCGTCGCAGACGTGTTAGAAGTGTCAAAATAATTCATCCGACCCGCTTTTTCATCTGAGTTCGAGAAGCAGCTTATCAAAACACAAGTCACGAATTTTTCCAGTCTGATCAACACCGCTTCATTCCCAATGCGCGCTCGTATTTCATTGCTGTAATAAATCCCGAGGAAAGGTGCTAAAAGGTTCGCAGGTTCGCTTTAATGGAGCGTTTTGGGCAGAATCTATGATACTCGACTCCATCGATTCATGATGCACCAGATAACACGGGACCTCGAACCCAGCCGATGCGTATCGATCGCACAGATGACACAGACACTGTCATCTTGTATTTGCTCAATCAACCAGAATCTCTGCGAACGCTGCCAAAATTGAAAAATTCTCGGTGCTTCTCATTCACTAATGTCTGTTCTTGGAAATAGCGGTGCTCTTTGTTCAAGTCTTCAGATCTCACTCCAGCATTCACATCAGAGATGCGACGCCATCACGGAGCTCAGGGAAACAGAACCTGACCGGGGCTCTGCAGGGTGCCTTGAACAGACCTTGTTAATGGAACAAATTGTTGATTTGCCATAAATGACTATCGCAGCAATTGTTTTCGCCTCTGATTAAAAATGACCAAGAGGCCTGTCAAAGGCTTTGTCGCCGCGGCAGTGGCCCGCTGCAGCGTGTTATCTCCCACCGCGCAGTCGAGCTGCTCCTCGCGCAGGTACCTCCCGCGATTGTTCGTGTCTGAATCAGCCACCCTTGAGCGCACAAATCTGACTGAGAAGGCCGTCCATCTATCACCATTGCATCATTAACCCACTTCCGTTAATGTAGCAAAGTCGCTGAACCCAGCGAAATGAACCTGAATGCATTGTGGACCCCGACCGCCGGTAATAAATCTGCCATCATTTGATTGCAACATCCATACCGCGCCTCTCAGCATCTTGATAACTCATGAACAAACGATGTGTTTGCTTCACTTCCATTCCCCTGCAAACAGCAGTTCTTTCTGTTTTTCAATTCAGACAATTTTGGCATTGAAGCAAACACAACACACGACCATGATCGCCAGTTGTTCGAGAACTGGAAGTTAAACTGCTGCAACAGGAAAGTTGACATCCAATTTCGGGTCATTATCTGGTCTGCAAGCCCAGGTGGAAGATTGCCTGGTTTCATCTTTCAACGAAATTGCTCGAAATAGCTTATTTTCTCCCACTGATTGGGCAAAGTGCAGCCCGGTAAGTTACAGGGCTGCGGGCAATCTTGGGCATTCGGTCAGCACCTTCTGTTGTTCTTCAAAACAGAGAAACCGTAGAAACGACTGGAAGTACGAGAGCTCGTTGGAGGCAAATTCTCACAGAGTTTGAAAAATCCAACAAGAGAAACCAGCTTTCTGAACTGGACAACGCGAACACGCGTCCTTTTCCAGTCAGGCTGTCACACCATAATTCTCACCGAACACGTCACCCAAAGTTAGCGAGGCTGCGAGACTCTCCCCCAAGGCAGATAGAGTCACACCATGCATGCCGAACCGACCCTGTGTTACCCACAAAGAAACTTCAATGCGGCCGCAAATGGCTGACCGAGATTCCAACTGTTTCCCGGTGCAAAACGAGTACTCGCATCAATTTTAATGGTGGGGGAGGGAATCCCATTTGTTCATGTTTTGAGTTGAAGAAGGAAAAAAAGAACTGCACTGATGCCATTCTGCTCTGATCAATAAACCAATAAACAGTGTTCAATTAAAAACTCTTGCATCACTTCTTCCACTGTCAAGTTTATCTGATCCATTGATCACGATTGTACATCAGATTTTTGCGCAACTCGTTGCCAAGTGCAGCACACGCATGGGGTTCTGATGTTTCAATCGATGCCTCCATTCTTGGTGGCATTTGTCCTTCGTCTCTTGGCAGCTCTGTTTTGATGTGCAGTGAGGTAACATTATCTGTCAAAATCCACACATTCTGCTGGAACAAAATGCGCCCATATTTGCCTGTGAGTGCGGCTGGCATCGAGATTTCAGAACAGGGAAGTTACACGCCGGAAGAATGCAAAAAGGGCAGCGATCCGATCCGTCACAGTGATGTGCTTCACACTGACCGAATGAATATTGGGGTTCACCTGCGTGTGATTGCTTTTCACAACTTCATTGCGACGAAACGTGTCCTGCGCATTTGACACCTTCTTTGGGTAGCGCCTTTGTTGTCGAATACACCCAGCAGTCTCCGAGTAAATCACCATCTCAATGAGAGTACTCAACTCATTGTGCGGGCAGTGCAAACATACCCTTGAAACGTTCGAAAATTACAACCTGAGATTGACCTTTTTTGGTGAGCATGACAATTTCAAAGTGCAAGATTTTGGCCTTGTTCTTGCTTGCTTCCAGTCTGAGTCCACGTAGAAAAGCTGATTAATTCAGGGTGAACGCGTGCTAATTGAATGAAAAATGCTTTCGTGCAACAATGGAAAAACTGGCGAGAAGAACAAAAGTGGTTGTGACCAGCATCCGAGATCCAGCTGCTTCCAACTCCAGTCACGAAAGCATGATTAGAGATTAGCTCAAAACGCAATGTGTTTTATCACGATACATGATATCAACCCAACTCAACACGCAACCTAGAAAATTTAATCATTTCAAGGTAGCGTGCCTCCGACAGACTGATCCACGGTCGAGGTGTTTTCATTTCAGTCGAGAACTCAGAATGGTCAACTTGAGGCCCAGCAGCAATTGACCACATTAAAAGTGGAAAATTCGTCAATGAGGGTCTCGTATTTTCAAAATGTTCAACTGACTTGAACGTCAGGAGAGCAAAAATGGAATCTCTGGAGCAGTGGTGAACACTGCTTCTACCACGGTGCGGTGATCGCAATCGCCGGAGGCGCTGCGAAGTAGTGGTGCGAATTTTCAGTCACACACGGTGAATTTTGATCACTGCCCTGTGGAAGAAGTTAGTTCTCAAACTTCCATTTCGTGCTCCTTTGAATTTGCAGACTCTGGTCTCGACCATCTTTTTGAGTGTGTGGGCTTGAGATTTTGGTAAAATCTCAAGCCACACACTCAAAACTCTGATCTCGACCATCGTGATGCGAATTCAAAGTCGCACTCCACGGAGTGTGTGAGAACTATAACCTCACAACCACACGTAAATGATTCCCGACAAATAGCACCGATAGTGGGAGTGCGGATCATGTTTTTCCAGCTTTCAGAAAGATGCAGTTGAAGTCACTCGCGCACTGCACATCTCGTGTGCCCGCAAAACTGAAACTCTGCAGAAGGTTCAACTACCATGGCTGTTGGCTGTGCGAAATTTTCCCTGGTACTATTCAAAAATATTGCGAAACTTTCCACATTCTGTTTGAGGCCAAGAAATTCAGATACAATTTATTGGAGAACACAACTGTACTCTTCAGCAAATGCGTCGAACATGAGAAAGTAAGAACAAAGAAAAAAGAGGCCTGCTTGCAATGTTCGACTTTTTTAAAAGCTTGAGACGAGGGTCGAAGGTGCAGCTGTTGACAGTGAAATGAAGCGAAAATCACGCCTCACACAACAGCGACAATCCATCCCGCAGATCAGGGCGTCGATTTGCGTAACTCGGCCCAGCCTCGAGCAACAGTCTCAACTTTCTCTCTTTCTCTCACTTCCAAACAAGAAGTTATTGAGTTGAATTGATCTACTGTGACACGAGGGCAATTGCGACGATTTCCCTCTCGTGTTTTTGTGTCAAGAGGAAGCTGGCCCATTTCTGCACGTCTGGTGCGTACGACAGAAAGGCAAAATCGTGTAACTAAATCGTGAAGTCAATTTCAAAGCACTTGTTCAACTCAACCTCGATGAAGTGGGAGTGCATGGGAAACAGAACACGATGACTGTCCTGTCTGGGAAATGCTTTTTTATTCTTTTGAAGCATCATGTTTTTGCAGTTTGTTAATCGGCAGGTACACGGCCATTTGCAGCATCATTTGTCATCTGCAGGAGGCTCACTTCGACCAGCAATATTGCACAGACCAATTTGCTTCCTATTTTCACGATGATTGATGACAAATGGGACAACGTGTCTTTTTCGACCTCAAATGGAAAATTCATGGAAACTGTGAAGGAAATTTTTGTCTCCGTCTCGAAAATTACGAAAGAAAATAATCGATGATGGATTGTTCTGTGCAGATGTAATTTCCTAATCTTTCCAGTTGAAGTATTTTGAAACACAGAGGGAATTCAAAACGCGCCACTCATTTGATGAATGGGACAGAACTCCGCTGCAATTCACACGATGGAAATCTGGTCATGATCGCAAACCCAAGGAGAACACAAATCTTCTCATTGGGGAGGTCCTGATCCAGCCTCGCAAAGAGCTGATTTGCAATGCACTAACTCTTCGCCTATTTGAAATGTGTGTTGATCCAGGAAGTGCGAAACTCTGATGAGATAGCTGCAAATTAGGTGTGTTGTGACACCTCAAATCAGAATCAGAGTTTACTCAAACTGGACTTATCTGTCTGCCTGCAACAGTGAGCAGTGATGAAGGTGGGGTCATTGATTACACGTGTAATCCCTCTGATAAAAAGTGTCTGATGGGCACGCTGACACGTTGAGTACCAAACACGATCCATTTGACTGGATTCTTTTCTGCGCGATGAAAGCGATAAGTTCTCATTACTCGATGTGGACAAAAGTGTGGATGGCAATGTTGGGTAAACAGTTCTGCTTCTGCAAACTCCCCCTCACGATGTTCTTTGTGTGAAGCTGTCACGAGTTCTTTGTGTCGAGAAATCGATGCGAGCTTCGATTCTTGTCGCGGTGACGGTCATCGATATTCAAAAAGTTGGAACACTGCTACAGATGTCAAAGAGAGAAACCGACCATCCACCGCTTATCGTGCAAATCTCGCATCTCGAGCTTGAACGAACAACATCCTTCTGGATTCCAGATCTGTAACTTCAGTGCACAAGGGAGGAACATGTTTCACGTGGTCCTTTTTATGCGCTTGCTCTTTTAAGTTGTTGAATTATTGCTCAGGCGTTGCAGTTAGAAAGCAGCAATGTTTCGAATTCCTTTGCTAATTACAACTGTTGTTTTTGACCGTTTTGTTACAGAAAATGGCCAGAGAGAAGCGCAACATGCGCCGGGAAGAGCTGATGAGCAGCAGCACGTCTTTCAGAACGGTGCCTGTAAGTTTTCGAACAAAACCACACGTGCAGCTGCTCGAGTGTGTCATTTTTCCTGTCGAGGAGCTGTTTAGTTTTTGACGAAAAATTTGAGGTGTACTCACATTCAGGAACTGAGGGAATGGACTGGCTGTTGCTGGAAGCGTTGGACCTCCTCCCGTCCTTGGGTGGCATGTTGCTGGGCGTGACCGGGGTGTTGGGGCCGGTGCTCGCCGCGAGGGGTCCGGTCTGGGTGGGCGAGGCGCTGCCCGGGGTGCCGCTGTCGCTCAGAACCGTTCCGTTCAGGAACGACCCGGCCGCCGACTCGTTGCCACTGTCCCGCGAGAAGTCCATCTCGGAGGAGCCGGCGGGCACCGACTTGGTTTTGTCGCGCCGCAGACGGTCGAGGCTGCCGGTGGACCGCCGATACACCTTGAGGTCGGGCCGGCTCTGCCGCAGCTTCTCCTGCAGAAACTTGTCCAGATCGGCGTAAGATCTGTAGAGCTTGACCTGGACGCGCGGCGTCTCCTCGTTCTCCGGTTTGTCTTTGTACGGCGTCGCGCCGCCATTGTTCAGCGCGCTCTGTCCTCCTATGTCCGGAGGCGCGGACAGACCCTTCTGCCTCCGCTCCTTCTTGCTCTTCTTCTCCTTCTTCTTCCTGCGGACGACGCTCCCGTTCTTGTGGTGGCCGTTCTCCTTGATAGGCATGTCGGTTTCGGTGATTGTTGTCGTGGTTGGAGGTTGTGATGCGACGGATTCCTTCTTCTTGTTCTTCTTCATCGAGTTTCCCATACTTTTCCTATCTCAACCTGTTGCAGATGATCTGAAAGTACATGATTACAAATCTGTGTGAAACCTCTTGCATGATTTGCGAATAAACACAGTGACAATTGGTAATGGCTCGTACAAAAGTGGATTGTACGCTATGCTTCACAAACAAAACTTTGCCTTGATTGTGACGGATATATCGACGCCACGCTCATAATGAAGTGAGATGTTCACCCGTACTTCATAAATCAATGTTAATGTACATTACAATAATGCAATAAAATCTTTGGTAACTGCAAATGAGATTTTCCATCAAGTTTGTGCACACGAAGGTACTCGTACGAGTGTTTTTGCCGCAGTGCGTGGCATACTGACACACAAAGCACCGTGAGTTTGATGGTTTTTAATCGTTATTGATGACTCCAACAGGTTCTTGAGGTTTTGCATTTTGACGTTCATTTTTAACAGGTTTTGACGCGAGTTGTGGTTTCAGGTTGATCCATTAATCAACGCAAGTGAGAAATTTCACATTTGCAAATGGATCCCAGCTCCGCAGCAAGCGCGTGCATACATTCACACCCACATCCGTGCACCTATTCCGAACGTCCGACTGGACAGTGCGCTCAGGATGATCGGCGCCGTGTGACCTGCTCGGGCAATTGTCCGACGCCGCTTGAAACAGAGCATTGAGTCTGGAAAGTTTAGCTCAATCCTTTGGAACTCTTTGTGACTTGTTCCCACACGATCTGGTGAATGACGGTACTTTCAAACTCACGATGTGGAGTTTATCCGGAGGGCCCGACACGTACCCCCAAATTATTACCCCGCCCCTCGAACGTCGTGCCAACAGCGCAAGAAACTTTTTGAGCATTTCGAAGTTAAAATCGCTCCCTCCCTGCATGATGAGACTCAGACATGATCTTTTTTGATGTGTCAAGTCACCAACTCACATACTTTGTGTACAGACAACAATTGTTTTGCTCGGTCAAATTTGCTCGCACAAACGCAAACGCCTTGCTTTTGTGAAAAAATGTCCACTCTTCAATTGCCATGCAGCATGTCCACTCTCGCAGTGACTTAACGACCATTTGTTTTCCTGTGAGTCTGGCAATGTCCACATAAACCACGGAACAATTTGCCTTGTCGTGACTTTGACGTTTTCCTGTGGACTACTATTGAGTTTCACTGATGCCATAACCAATCTGAAAACCTTTCCCAGAGCACTGTGTTGCACTGTTAATCCCAGCAACGATTCTGCCTCAGGTGGTGCAACTTGAACAGGCGGACACGGAGCGAACGAACTCCGGGTCTTTGTCTGAATGACCTCAGAATCCCCCAAAGAACCTTCCCAACTCTGATAGGCAGTGACAAAAAAGACCTGAGAAACTTACCATCTTTTCATGTGTGTCTGTCATCCTCAAACCAAGACATCCACTTGGTGTGGACAAACATCCAAATACGGTGTCAATCCAAATGCTTTCTCAGGGGTGTTAGCCGCGTGTCATCGCTTGTGAACCCGGAACCCGACTGGCTGAGCAGTGGCAGCCTCGATGCTGCAGCTGCTGTCGCGGCGGCGGCGGTGACGACGCCCACACATCACAACCCGGACGTGCCTCGAGCGGGGATTCACACCACCCCTGCCAGGTAGCTCACAGCGCCGCCGTTCTGCGACAGTTTTGCAGCGTCAGGCTATTTGCGCATTTCAGTCCAGCTGTCACTTGAAGACCACTCACAGTAGGCGAAGCACGAAAGTGCCTCTCCTCGGAAGTCGACTCAATTTTGAGCGCACAAAAACACTTCAGTGACAAGCATGGAAAATATTGCGCATTTGGTCGTGTTCTCAGGAATTTCATCAAAACCAAATCAATTTGTTTCCCCCCGAGCGATGACACAGTCTGAAAAGACGCGCGAAGAACAAACTGCTCGAATCCCCTTCAAACATGAGGAAGCTTGGTCTCACCTACTCACCAAGTTGAATATTTACGTACAAATCGACCATTTCGCGGGGGGGAACATTCTCAATCAACCACAAAGCAAACACGCCAGATGAAGCACGGTGACCTCGGGGACCCTCGCCGACCGTCGCTGGAAATTCATTTGGGGTGCTTGGCCCGAATCAAATAAAACTCGAATCAATGTTTAATTTGTGTTTTGGGTGAAAGATTTGGGAATGTTGATTCATAATGCGGTTCACTGCAGACTCATTCACGCCGAACCAGCTGATCCAGACCAGGTTGCTCACTGCAAAAACACGATCAAGGTTTGCCACATGGACTTTTTCCAACTCAGAAAACAACATGTTTGTTGATGGTCTTTCGATGAGTTTGAGGGGAGCATTGGGCAAAAACATGTTGTTTTCCTCGTGCAAGAACAAAAATGAAGCCAATCGTTTTTGTTCCAAATCTGGTACTCCAAAAGCACACAAACAAAAGCTTTGGCTTCTGGGATCTTGCGATGTCACGATGCCACGACGACAATCAACGTCTCGTACAGCAGAAACACTGTGTGGAATTTTAAAACGCCTGTTTCCTGCACTGTCTTCACAGCCAATGCAGGCACCAACCACTGCAGACTGACCATTGTTTTCGTGAGTTTTGCGCCATCACTCCGGATCAAGTAAAAATGACCCAGGCGTCTGTTTCAGCTTGTCATACGAATCGTACTGCAGAACCAATGCAACGCTTCCGCTTCAATACCGTGTCATTATTCAGCTGAGTGAAACAAGAAACCGCAATTTGGATTCTGCAGTTTTCTGACATGCTGTAATTGACGCAGGCAAACAGGAGTTGAGTTCGCTTGCCAGTTCCACTGCATGAACAAAAACGAGGATTCTCTTTCTACAGCTGCCACTTTTCTCATTTCGGTATCAAGCGATTGCAAACTTCCAAATTCTTTTAACGAAGCCAATGCTTTCCTGTGCATTTCCATTGTCCGTCCTGGATGACCAATTAGAAAGGCCCTAATCAGACTGGATTGATCTCCGGCTTTGACTAACATGCGCAGAATCAAAAGAAAAGCCGGACAAGTCCGATGTCTTTTGTTCGCCATAACTGGCCTGTGAACGGGTGAAACGCGATAACCAATCCCAAAGTCAGTGCCTCAGTCTTCGCATGTGATTGAAAAACTTGTGCACACAGTGTGATTCATCGCGCCCGCACACAGATGCCCTGTCACGCAGATGCATGGACCGCGTCCAACACAATTTTGAACTGTGGCGTCGGTCAGTTGTTCTTCACGCGAAATGCGATCCAGTGACCACGGCTTCTCAAGAGTTCAAGCTGCGAAACTTGAGCGTCACAAAAATGGGTTTGACATGCAACCCAGAAATGTCCCCAGACCAAGTAATGGATGATGCGTACAATTAGTTTTCCATGTTTGATTATGGTCAGTTCATGACAGTTCAGTGAGTGCAGCAGCAGCAGCACTGCACCAACTGCGTGCGGCGCACCACAGATGTTCGAGAAGCCTTGAAGTGGCAACAAAACACGAGACACGGACACCAATCAATCCTGGGTAAACTTTTTTTGCATGGGAATCGATGAGCAAAGCCACACAAGGAAAACAAATTTTCGGACTCAAAGAATTCTGGACAAAGCCAAGTTTTCTCTGCAGTTGGATCCTGCTTCTGAATAGGCCAATTATCACGAACCCTATTGACGAGAAGGTTGCCTGATTACAGGGTGGCATTACTTTCTGTCATGACATTCCAAAGTGGGAACAGCAACAACATGACTCACCCTCCTCTCAATTTGTGCTTCCAACATTTCATCCCTAACTACCTATAAAAGTCCGTCATAATTCACCTTTCCTTGTCTCTTGACTCAACATCATTTCTTGCTCAAACAGGGAGACGAGGCACTGCCTGTGTGTGGACTGGGTTGCAGTTTGGGTAATGGAGATGTGATGCACGTCGCCGCGCATCGCTCTTTTGAGTCCATCAGGCAGTAAACGCAGTGAACCTGCTGCGGACACACACAGTTCAACCATCCGCCAAGACAACTCTATTGTGGCAGGTTACGAGCGCTGGAGGTACTCAAACTGCTGAGGCATTTTATCAACTCAGGCACGATGCCTGTATTTCTGATTATTCGGTGCAGTTCACTTGAAATAGACCGAGAGTTGTTTCTCTCGTTCAACTTTATCGCGCGCCACAACAAACCGTGTACGTTTGGTGCGAGCAAGTTTAACACAAGAGGCAACAACCCTTCATGGGTTTGGGCTTCAAGTGAGTCATTCAGGTTTGTACAATAAAATCACAATTTCGTGACACAATTTTGTGAGACAAGAGTGGGGTTGTAATCCTCGAAACAAGCGTCAGAGAACTTCACGTTTGTCTCGTTCGATACCTGTTTGTTTTCCAGCAGTCGCGTCCTTTCAGAGCATTTAAACTCATATCCAGACTACCTCAGAGAAGCTCTACCTTCTTCGCCCGAACCGAAACCGAAACGCAGAAAAGAAGTGGAATTTTTTCAAACCCGGATGCGGAAGAAAATAATCGCAGGCAGCAGCAGGAAGCATCGACAAAATGAAACAAACTCCACTCCAGTGTCCACGTCACAATCCAGGCCATACTTGAAAAAATAATATCCTGTTAAGAGCTTGAACAAGAGTTTTCATTCTTCATGCCGAGTGTTTTTGTGCCACCAACGTATCAAGTTCTCACCCGCATTCAAACTCAACAAAATGACAGAATCCGTCAACGTACCTTGTTACAAAATTTTCAGGTCAGACATGACTCTCTTCAAAGAACCATTGTACATCCACACAAAGACATCAAGGTGACGCTTGATGTCTTGCAATACAGTTCCGTAGGTACAGAAGACCTTGTGGTCTGATTCATGCAATTTTGGAAAATGCGATGCGTGAGTCGAGTTTGGCTGAACAACAATGCGGAACATTGCAGCTTCAGTGTCTGCAGGCGGCTGGCTTCAAGGGCATGCCGTATCATGACTGACAGCAGCGAAAACTCACTTCTGTCGAGTCTTATCACTCACCTGCAGCATCAGAGAGGAATTCGTCACAGACTGCACTCCACACCAACGCGTCAAGAATGTGGTTACGAAACAGATTTACCCGAGTGACACAGGGTTCCAATTTGGACCAACTGCAGATGGCATAATTCAAATCACTCTTGATTATGCAGAGTCTAATCCCACAGCGACATTCCTAATGCCATAAGTACATCTTCCATCACTTGGCTCTCGCTTTTGGTCAATGTGACACTCGAATTAAGATTGCTGCGCGTTACCTAAGCTGCTTTGTTTCCGCACCGGAGATGGTCACGTTGTCGCTGTGAACTGCGCAAATAGACCCGAGCAAAGAGCGTGCTTCAAATACGAATTGCTTGATCCATCAATGAATTTCATTTTGTCCTCAGCGGTTCGTATTTGTAGAACAGCTTAGTCAGCCGTGAATGGAAGGAATAATCATAGGCATAAAAGTTGTGTCAGTCAGTATGGCTCTTGTGTTCGACAGTGTCATTCTGCAGTCAGTTGCCCTGAAACAAAGCCGGCAGCCAAACGACGAACTTCATTGTCAAAAGATGCATAAAAATATCGCTGTGCGTCATTGACTCCTTTGCGGCGCAATCATGCAGGAGGCATGTGAAGATGTTATCTTGGTGTTTGTTCCATCTTCACAGAAACTGCGCGCAGATATGATTGTTCCTCTTGTGGGTTGCCAATGTCCGACTGTCCGAACCTGAGCAAATGCTGTGGCGACGATCCACGTTATCCTGTTGACGATCTGTATTCGTCCACGGCTTTGTGTCAAACAAAACATAGAAAACCTTGTCAAAAATCCTTTTCAATGCATGTATGGGTCACACGACACAGAAAAAGGTTCATGTCCCAACATACAAATCGGAAAATGTGACCTTTGCCAAAAGTCCACTTCGTGAAGGTTCGAGACCTCAAAAACGAAGGCCTTCGCGAGTCAAAAGTACTCGTTTGTCAAGCGGTGCGTGTCACCAAAAGAAAAGATTGAAGCTTTGACATCTGCATCTGATCGCAAAAACAGCTCAACATTCACGAAACGGAAAAAGTACTTTTGACGTTCCTTGCGTTGGATCTGGCCGCACTTGACAACACAGACGGCAAATGACCCATTGTTCCCCGCCCCTCGGGAGGGGAAGCCAAAACTTGCGCCCTGGAGGCGTGCGGTGGGAGGGTTCTAAGTGCCCACCATGGTTATCATGGGAAGAGCACGCACTCACACACAGCTTTGTGATGGATAGTGGATGATGACACCATTATAGCATTTGGTGAAGGCAAGTTGCGATAACACCACTTAGAATGAGATCAGGTCATAAATGTCCGTCCCCCGGTCAGCGGTGAATAGATAACGCTGACCGGGTGTGAAGCACGTCGCTGACCAACTGTCACTGACCAGTTGTCACGTTATGACACCCAAAGAAGGAACAATCGCCATAAACATGACCAATGTGGGGTTGGGCAGATTTCTGGCCCGAATATGGAGACTCGTGTGTCTTTTTCGTCTCCTGAAGTATCTAATTCTGGGTTCGAGTCGCAACTGGTTGCAGTGGATAAGCAGTTGAACTTTTCTGTGTTGACAATTCAAATTAGCCAGGGACACGCGTCTTTCTTCATGTGCGTCTCTTTCGTCCATCCCACGTTTCAGTGAGTGGTCAGAGACTCCACTGTAATTTGATTCAGTTGTTATCAACTTCATCTCCTGTCAGTGGAATTCCAAATGTCAACACCTCGGGCAGGGATAAAGGTGATTGATGTCTGAGACGAACAAAGAAAACATTGCAGTGATAGAGACCTGCAACTTCCTGCAAGACAGCAAAGCAAACTTGCAGACCTGTCCCCCAATTCATTTGCGAAGAACAAGGACGCTTGGAATCCTGGTGGCGGCTTGTAATGTACGAGTACCAAGCAACCAGAAAAAGTGAACCAAAGAACCAAATTGAATCAGGTGTTCATTCGATCCAGTTGAACTCAAATTTGAGGCACGCTGAAAACCTTTGAGCTTGTCATCCATCATCACTTACAAGCAATTCACAGTCAGCTTCTCCCAGCTAACAATTCCGCTGACAAATTTTGGATTCTGCTGGTGACACCATGATATTGAAGAGCACTGCTCTCAGACTGCTTTGTTCCACTGGGTCTTTTCAATTAAAAACCGATGTCAATCATCCAAATCTACTTATTACCTTCCGAGAGGATGAACGATGCTTAGCCGACCCTTCACCTGTGTGCAGAGACTCTGGGGTAATCTTCCATTGAACGCCACTTGGGTGTTCACAACAAGAGTCTGTGTCCTTCAACTGATTCATTCAGTCTGATAGATGAGCAAAAAGTACCGAGTCTGCAAAGGGTCAGGACTCTCCAGGCTGGGAACAAAAGCTTTGTGCATCTCTGGTGTTGGATATCACTCGGACTTGCCACATCTGTCATCGCCCAACAAGGGCTACGCAGCGCCTCCGGTGCAACACCGCCGCACATTCAACTTTTTGTCTTGAGTTACGCTTTGCATCCTATTAGTGCCTTCTGGCATGCGCGTGAGATTAAAGAAAAATGAAAACAGATTTCAAATTAATTAACATAATGCTCATCAGTGACAGTCATGTTTTTATCATTTTTCATTCAGTTCTCAGCTGCATGGATGCAGTTTTTTGTTGCGTGACGAACACACTTGGACAGGAAACAATGATTAAGAAACACCTCGTACAATTCCACACATTGTTGGCATTGTTCACAACAAGACCCGAATCATTCAATTGTGGGACGTTTCTCTTGGAGTTGAACTTCGAATGTCATGGCAAGAATTTTCCACTCGAGGTCTCATTTTGCGCAACATTGTTCTGCGAACTTGGAACAAAATGACGAGCAAGCCCAACAATACTTCAGCATAACTGGCTTATCAACGACACAGCCTAAATTTTTGTCCCCCCCCCCACAATGTCTGTGCCGAATATTGTGCCGAATATTGGCAACCTGGGGATATTCAGGAACCGTAGTCAGTTCTGTTTTTGTGCGAACAGTGTGAAGTAATTTGCGGCACGGGATTCTCGCACAACATTGAATAGACTTGGCTGGCCACGATTTTAGACATCAGAATAAAATGTGTTTGTGTCCCAAGACAAAGATGCAAGTCATACACAAGTTTGCTTTTGCCATGAAATCAAAACCTTACATTCATTTCTGAAGACAGAATCATTCTGGTGCGTACAAAGTGAAAATCAACCCGGGAACTCCTGAGATTTATTCCGAGCAGCTCAGCTCCGGAATAATTTCTGCCTTTGTATCCCGGACCCTTTGTGTCGCCCAGCTGTTCTCTCCACAGCGGCGCAGCGTTGGTCCGGCAGTTGTCCCTTCAATGGTCAATCAGCGTGTGAAGTGGCACAAACACTGACCGCATGTGCACATATTTAACTTCGCAGTTTTCCCCATTAACGACCTTCTGCAGAACAGGACTTGGGATAAAATGAGGCTGTGTTCTTTTCAGAATGAGCTCAATCAATCCTGACCTTCAATAAATTTATTCATATCATATCGCTAATGGACGTTGTGAGGCAGGGTCTTTCAAACAGAAGAAAAGAAGCGGTCAATGCGGGAGTTTCCGATGCTCGCAGGCGGCCAAAGTTTGACATGAACAAACGACACCTGTGAAAAAACTCGCCGCTTGAATCCCATCGTTCGATGGACAGCCTTTCAACTTGTCTGATAGTCCTGATCAAATAACACGTGTCATTTTCCGGGATGGATTGGGACTCAGTCCGACGATGCTGTCCACTGCATGGCAAAGCGGATCAACACCTCGATCGGTTCAGCTCTCGCGAATCCCACTCGTCTTTGTCTCGATTTGAGGTCGAATGCAGATTCAGTTCAATGCAAGATCTGCAGCACCCCACAGCGGAACGAGGTTCCACCCTTCGACAGAATAACAATGACGGGGCGTGTTCTTATCTGCAGCTCCCAGTGTGGCCCTCAGTCTCCCATCTTGGGTTGTGACAATTCCTGTTGACCGAATTAATCACTCGAAACCGCGTGCACCAGTGTCGGTTTTCCAATCACAATTTTTGAACGGTGTTGAATCCATTTTGGGAATTCAAAAACATTTTCTCTCCTGCAATGCAGCTGCTGCTGGAAATGTCACCCTCACGCCTGCAGCCTGCACAACTGGAGTGAAACAGTTGATGCGCATCATGCCATGCATGAGCAGGTGCTCGTCCCAATTCAAACAGTGTCACAAATTGCGCGTGTGTGGGTATTTATTGATGCGGATAGCCCATTATTGGACTGCGGGTCCTGCAACTGACATCAGACCGTGGCGACTGCGTACTCTTTCTCTGACTCAGCGTGAGCCCCTGTTTTATTAATTAGATTTCATTGCAGTCATAAAAGATACTTTATGGACTCCGCCATAAATCAAGGCAAAGTGCAAAAGTCAGATGACCATGCGACTTGTTAAAATGTTGTGAGGCTTGCCGTGGGTTTCAACATTGTTCAGAAACGTGGTCAGCTCAACTTCGCGTGGTTCATTTTCAACAAGAAAAATATTTCTTTGTTCTTTGCGTTTTTCGAAAGAAGACATCCAGCTCTTTCGAATTTTGCTGCCTTTCACACTGACACAAACAATGCAAACCAAATGGGCAGAAGTGTTTCAAAGAACAAACTGCGCAGCTTCTCAAGGGGGAATTCGTCCTTGGGGCGACTTTGACATCTCATCTCATATTGCATAACGTGTAATCGAACTTCGTTTCATCTTCGTTAGCAGCGAGTGCCAGCACAAAGGAAAACTTGTGACGCGATGCCGTGCAACTGCGAAACATCTGCACGTCTGAGGACTGGCCCCTCATTCATCCAGAATGATTTACTTTCAGGGGTTCTTATCTGCCATCTGTTTTTGTTTTGTCTGCTTCCTCCAGCAAGACAAACCGCAACCAGAACATTTGTGGTCACGCCAATGAATCTTGACAGCGGGCACGCGAATAGTGGTTTCTCGCATTACAGAGTACCAGCACTTCAAACATGATTTTCTGAATCACAGGTAATGAATGAAAGCACCGTTGGAATCAGTGTTCAATTTGCAATTAACTTTGGTTTTGATATAAACCTCCAGAGACGCACAGGTTGCGAAATTTCCAAATGTGAAGACCACACACAGCCATCCCAGTGCTGCGCAAAAAGGAAGTCATTGAAACGACGCGACCACCTGCCTGGATTTTATTTCAACACAAAAGTACATTTCTACGAACGAGTTTGGCATTGTGTACACACATCTCGTGGTCGAAATCAGAAAATCTCGTTTTGCCCAATGGCCGTTTTCATTTTTCGCACAAAGGACGCAGCTTTATGCAAGGAGATGACGTCAAAAGCAAGACGATGTTCGGCAGTGGACAACAAAGCAAGTCAAAATCTAGACTTCTCTGTTTCAATGTGCCACGTCTTTACGACTGAGCGGCTGCGACGCTTTGAAGCCTTTTTGCAGCATCTTAATTCTCCAAGAGTGCTTTTTGCCTTGAGAACAGCAAAACTCAAACAATTCACTTCAACACATTTCTATAATTTGCCCATTAAATGGCTGGGTGATGTTGATTCCTATGGTGCCTTCTGTCAATGACAGGTCCTGCGTGGCTTTTCAAAGACGGCTGAAGTGGCTTTTTTTTCGACGGCTGAAGTGGAACAAAGTAAAAATTTCACGTGATGGGGTTATTCAAGGATGAAACAGTTGTCTTTGTTGAAGAGTCGGGTCAAAAATTGTGTTCGCAAAAAGCTTTGAGGCTCTGTTTCTGCAAAAGTTGGGCATCACCATCAGGACTGCGACAGCCAGCAGGCGCTCCGCACACTGATTCACAGCCCAAACATTGTGAGCTCGGCTTGAGACGCTCACGCGCCGTTTTGACCGAATATAAATGTGCATTTCCTTTCACAAACAACCCAAACCTGATTATTGTCTGATAGAATGCGCAGAATAAGATGTGCCTGTCTTGATCCTCATCCATAGGTGCACATGAAAAAGGATGTCAATGAAGTGCACAAACGCAGACATTGCTCTATTAGATACTGTCCAACCTTCCACTTCACGCTCTTCATCCACTGCGAGAAGCTAAACACTCGTGTATAAATTTTCTCAGGTCACAACAGGTTGGTTACCTTCAGCGGATCCAAGATTGAGGTCTTGACCGCAGGGGGACTCAAACCTCAGAGGTTGAACCTCCAACAGTGATCAGTTGTGCAGCGAAAGGTAAAATTTTACCTCTTCGACGCATAAAAGGGGAAGGATTCTGGGGATTATGGTGCAAGGACAGCCACCTCTGGATCTGCCAGAACAGATAGATCTGATCGAACCATCAGTAGTCTCAGCTCACTGTCGTGAACTCATTCCTGTCATTGCGATTGCGAGGGAATCCAAACCTCCTCCTGTTCAGAAACCAAGCACATGCCTGACAGTTCTTTCTTGTCGAAACAGCTTTTGATGATGTAAACATCTGTTGTGAGTCGCGACATCACTTCCTCAGATCAAATTGCAAATTGAAAGTCAAAGAGCAACAATTTGATCCAACCTGCAGCAGCTCCACACAGCACTTTGCTTCATTATCTCGGATTCTTGACACGCCTCGTCTCCTGACACTTCTCCTAGCCACAGATTTTCTGCTTCGAGCTCCTTCGTTTCCATTAAACCAGCAGGAAAGGAACTCAAAATCAATCACCTGGTCCTGGCTTTGTCCCTTCCTCCAGCTGCCAGCTACAATTCCTCCCACACGGCCTTTTCCGTGCTTTGTTACACAACTCCCTGAGCACGAATAGCCCGTGAGGCTTTGTGGCGTGCACGTAAGAAGCAACAAACATTCTTTCACGTGCTTGATGAAGTTTTCGCCACGTCCACAGGGTTTTCGCTTCCGATTGTTGGCAAGGGCGAAAAGCAAACACACTGCTGAAAGCAGAAACTGATCACGGACCAGGCGCCGAGTGAGGATTTCGTTCAGCCCAGGAAGTAAACTCGACGAAGAAAGTTCTGCAACTCACTGCAGATGTTTTCTGCCAGACAGAGGTTGAGAAAGGAAGCTGAGGCAAAGCAGTGATTTCTCAATGATATTTAGCAAGGACAATGTAACACTTTTCATGGCCAGTCTACTCACTACACACTCTCCTGAGATTCACGCTGCGAGCTTTCAGCAGGCGATAGATTTATCAGCTGACTGAACAGTGTTATCCTGATGTTCCATCACTGCCTCGATCCGCCCAAAGCCAACAGCTGATTTCTGACGTTGCTTTCCTGCTGGAGAGCGCAACACTTTCAAGGTTTCAAAACACGCCATTCCTTCCTTGGTAAACATGAAGTCTTGAAGGTGTGAGAAAAGATAACAGGTACATCGCACAGCATATAACGCGAGTTCCTATTGTTTTGCCTGACTTCAGAGGGCACATTCAGTTGTAAGTTCGTTGAGCATGTTGTTTGATCACCACGTTTCAGGAGGTTATTTTTATCTGGCCTTTTTCACACGAATTCAATTTGGTGCTTGAAATGGGGAATGAATCCTCTTGGGGAAGGTCACACCAACTTATGAAAATTGAAGTCACCAAGAAAGCTCCCTTGATATCCATGCAGTTGTGGGGACAATATCGCGCCAGCACGAACACTTTGAGGCGCCTGTTGAAACCAGTGTTTCTCTTTTTTTTGAAGTTGATTTGGCGACAACGATTCAAAAACAAAGCAAAACTGTCAAAAACAACTTCATCGAGGAGGTCACGTGAACCCTTGTAATTGTTTCAGATTTCACAAGTTCGCATGTTCCCCTCACCTGCAAATGTCAGATTGGTGGAGACCAAAGTCGGACATTGGGCTCTGACGTACTTTCATGCTTTGTCCTAAGAAAACAACGTATCATATTGATCGTACAAAACTCATTTCAGACTGTCTGCGAACACAGCTTGAAAGCAAACAGGTCTGTTTTGATACCTGACTCTGAACTTGGCTGCAACATCGACCAATTTGGTTCTGTTTGTCATCCACCAAAAAAGTTTTGAAAGAACTTTGTGATCATTAAAAATTCAACGGCACACGAACTGTTTACACAGCCAAACTCGTGATGCGAACTCAACACCAGCAGGTGATGAAAAGCAGAGGCAGTCTAGTCATAGTTACCAGTTTTCTGTTGGCGAAGCCAAGAAAAAGAAACTTTTTACAAGTTCTTGGCATTGATCATCACGTTAACCTCCTTCTCTCAGCGAAGTCGTTGGCCCACTGTGCGGAACATGTCTACTTTTCAACATTTCCAGAAAGTAAATCAAATCTTCTTGCTTTTCGCCAAGTTGTATCCAACGCTCACGTAGACCCGAGCAGAGACCAGAGAAACTCACACAAGGACAACGAGCGACACAGATGAGGAATACTCGTCACGAGACCTCACGTGTGGATAGCGATCTGTCATGTTCCTTGTCACGCATTCCATGCATTGCCTTGAGCAATGCCTGATGTTGGACAAACATTCCACTTAATTACATCCCAAATATCTACAACATCAACAACAAATAAGAAGGCGACTGACCTGCAACACCAAACAAGAGAAAAGTTCAATCCAGACTACAAAATTGGTTTTGTGGAAGTTCTGTTTTCGTGTATTCCCAGTGAAAGAACTGAAGTGAAGCTATTCCAGTCGAAGCGCGCGTGGAGCTGCTCTGAGCAGTCGGTTCCGCTGAAGAAATAGCTCCCCCACAATCACGATATGTTAATACAACTTTTTTCACTCACGTCCAAATGCAGACGGACAGACACAGACGGAGAGCTAGAGAGGCAGCTTCAGGTGAATCTGCGTCAATGCATCAGCTGCTTCGCTCACCAACTTTACGTAATTGCTGGTGTCGGACGCATTCAGATGGTATCAGATCACAAAGGGTATACGTACACCTCTTCCTGCAGACTGGCTGGACTGGCCCAGTTGCTCGACTCTCACACCAGAAAATCATTCTGTTTCCTGTTCTGTCGCCTCTTCTATTGTTGTGTCTTGTTTTGAGTGAATGATGGAATATTTGTCCCTGTTCACACGTGTGCTCAACAATACATGTGTCCGCCAGCGTGGTCAAGATGTTTGTCCATCTTGATGAAAGTGGCGACTTCATCAGCATTCATTTATTCCCGACAGTTTGGCATTATGCACAAACACGACCAAACCAGACGACAGTGTCGCTCTGAATATTACGGGCTATAAACAGCAAACAGCGAGGTATCACAACCTGGGAAAAAGTGAAACACTGTAAATGAGTGGTGTTCACCACAAGTCTCATTTGAGGGTGTAATTACGTGGCCACACGCGAGTTGTGGTCTCATAAATATCTTACTGTCAGACACCACAGTCAAAATGTATCGTCAATGCGAATCATGCATGCAGACCGCACAACGACTGGTATCCCAGATATGCCGATCAAACCCGCAGACACGCGCGTGTGGTTTCTTTGATGTGCATTCCCAGCAGGATTAAATAAGTGTACGATCTCAGAATGTACGCCTATTGGGTCGGGGATTCTTTCTGCAGCTGCTACACGCACCGCTGGTTGAAACGTGTTGACTGACAACCTGCTACACGGAATTCGCCAGATGCGAGAAAAACACTGTTAAGTTTCCGTCTGCAGTGGTTGATTGCGAGGTCAAGGTGGCGACAAGATTTTCAACGACAACAACAGAGATTCAGTACAGCCTGCAAAAGCCAATTCATTCTTCTCTTCATGACTTGACAATGGGGCTATTTGTTTTGTATTACACTTCGTGCAATGCTTCATGTGTAGAGATGGGGGTAAACTGGCGCCAGCCATGCATGAAAATTGGCTGTTTTGGTTCCAAAGGGCTTGGAGCTCACAAAGGCTCACTGTTCACATGACTGCTGAATATGGCATTTTGTGTCTCGCCATTTCGTAACTTCTGTCTCACAGCCTGTCGAGTCAACCCAACGTGTCTGCAGCTCAGGATGTTTGTCCCACGTCGTACGTGAGCAGATCTGTGCTGACGTAGACTCTATGTACTCGTGACGTGCAATGGAACGAAAGAAATTACGAGGGATGTCCTCAAATATACGGTTTCTGTCCACGAATCTGCAGTGTTTCTCAGTCACAAAAGGGTTCCACCTTTTTGAAACTGTCACAGACATGATATCCTACTCTGTGTTCATTGAGTGGATGAAGTATGTTCCAGTAGGGGGGTATACTTTCAGGAGTGTCACATCTCAGTGAATCCAAAGGAACACAGACTGGAGCTTGTGTTCAGTGATGGTGCTTCTTCCAACTCCTTACACCAAAACCTGGATGATGCCAACTCACTTGAACCCAGTGATGATGTTGCCTCTTGAAATTGTTGTATTCCATTGCCAGTTCTGCCCACTTGTTCAAATTTTTGATCTACTTTTAGAAATGTTTCGTACTTCATATTTCATGTTTTTTTGGTTCTTAGCATGCAGTTGATTGTTTTCTGTTCCCATTGAAAGTTTCAGCAATTTTACATGATCATGAGCCTTTAATTTTTGGGCAGAAACCGCATATTTGAGGACATCCCTCGTACGAGTACACATGCACAGCACACGGCAAACTTTTCAGGAAAAAGACGCACAACAGTGTGTCAACGACTCCACCGACATATTTCTTTGGAAATAAAAGTTTGAGCATTTGGAAAACATGTCTTCATTGCGGACACAGAAAGTTGCGTCGATAATATCGATTCGCCTCTGAAGACGAAGGATGCAGCTGTTCAGTCTATTGCGCCGTAATTTTGTGGGCCGCGTGGACCGTTATGTAACACCGGCTCTGTGCTGAAAACACCATAAATGGCACATTCAAAGATCAGTATTGAGCACCAATTGCTGCAGTGGACATCCACTGATGACATCAAAATACGAATTGACATGTCACCTGGAAAAAAGAGACCCTGTTTGCTGAAGTGAACTGTCAATACCTCAGACGCCCACATTTCATTTTCCAACTGGAAGCTGCTCATCTGCACATGATACTGACATGCTGTTTCTGTTGACACCTCACCAAGTATCACCACACCACCCGTGACATGATCTTGTCGCTTGCGTCAATTTCAATATTGGTTTCAAACGACGCGCCTGGCCTTTTGCATGCACATCACGCCATCAAGTACACACTTATGAATTCTGAAATGGAAACGCACATATTGACTTGCCTTCAAAATGCCCCGTCTCCCACTGGATATATGGTAATATGTGTTCCTTTTCGGTGCAATTTGGTGGAAGTAAACAAATGCCAGCAAATATGAAAGGCTCCGCATGAATCCAAAACCGAAATTGGCAGCGCTGCCACAATGGCTGTCTGTGACTGTGGCTGTTGACATCTTCTGTGCCAGGTGGCTGGTGGCTTTGGTGCAATGACAGTCAGCTCCAGCAGACTTCAAATGCCAGTACTCGCACAAATTTGACAGTGTGAGAATCATACTGTATACACATTCACGTATACAGACACACATTAGAGAGCGCGTACGCACACACACACACACACACACACACACACACACACACACACACACACACACACGGTCACAACAAAAATGGTCAGGGCATATAGGCTCCGTCACATCTCAAACGCCGCTGTGATCACGCCGCTTGACAACACCGAAGGGTTGAGAAAATAAAGGCTTTTTCCCTGAACGCCAGAGTGTGGATCCCTGCGAAGACAGTGCTGGACGCAACAAAAATCAGATCTCAGTGGCAATGCGGACTGTGGTCATCCACTCGCTGGACACTTGCTTTTTTGAAATCCAAAGATGAAATTCGTGTCTGAAAAGACCTGAAATCGCCACTGTGACCCAGAAAGAGAATGTACTCACCTCATCCAGTTGACTCTTCCTGGACGCTGCAAACATGACACAAAGCTCGTAAAATTTGCGCAACATTTTGTTCGTATTTCATGGATTCAAAAAAGTCGTTCGTCGTTCTTACTGAAGCAAGACCTGATAAAACTTTGGCTACTGACATAAACGACGTCTGTGAACTCTGATAAGACAACACTTGAAAAGATACGAACAGTAAAGTGTCCGAATATAAAAGTGAACAAAACTGCAAGTGGGAAACTTTTGCAAGAGTCGAAGAAATAAGAGGCTAAAGTTCTCACCTCAATCTTCGTGAGTTGGAGAAACTTCTTCTGCAACTGAAAAAAAAGAAAGCTGTCTCATTCAGAAACGCCAATTTTGAACATGTTGAGAAAGTTGGCGGACCACACCACCCAAGGTGGAAGAATGCAAAGCGAATTGTTTTTCTGATATCAGATACGGTTTACCCGTGTAAATCAATCACTTGTGAAATGTGACGGCTCGGTTGCAATTCACATCTGCCAGCACAAAAATATCCTTCCTGGGTTGTTTTTGGTCGTTAACGAGAAGTGTGCCAAAGTTGTATTTTTTCTTGTGGACAATTTTCAGACGAAAACAACTCAACCCGAATCCTCACCTACGACAGGTAAAAAGTTGTTCAGTCTCGTCTGTTATCACACACACCACACACGTCCACCACAAGACGAGAGGGGACTGTTCGACAGAATTTCTTCTTTCGTGCAAAACAAAATTTTGCTGCTGAAAATTTTGAAGAAGGGAATTGAAGTTACACTCCACAAAGACAGAAGATTGTGACCCGACACGAGAAAGGGAGGGGGTAAGTGAGACGAAGGAAAGAATGCGGACTTGCCCTCACGGGGACAAACAAGAAGCTGGTATCATCTTCAAGGCAACGCGAGAACATGTAATGGCTGGCAGGGCACAGCTCTCTTCTGCTCCAGACTTGTTTGCCGCAGTCAGTCAAGACAAAAATCAGCAAAGAAAAATTGGCAAAAGTAGTTTTTGTGGGTCGAAGGGCTCGTACTTTTTGTCAAATACACATTTCTGCAGACAGATTGCCTGCATGTAATGACAACACACCGGGCAACAAAACCAGCCGCTGAAATTGTTTGCCAGTGGAAGACATTTGCGTTGCACAGTTGTACTGGTCCGAACTGAATTTCAGTTTCAAAACATTTGAAAGAATACAAACTGTGCAGCAGGGCTGAAGCTAACTGTTGGCCTATCTCCATCAATAAAGGATTTGCAGCAATTGGCCTTCACCACCCGTGACCAGCCTGATGCGAGCAGCAGATGTGAGCGTGCAAGATCCGTGCAAGGTCTTATAATACAGCTGTGACAATCCATTTACTCAACGCACTGCCATGCATGCCATTTCGCAAAGCAAGTGTGCAAAAGATCTACAAAAAAGGAACTTGAACACACCTCGAGCACTGTTATGAACAACTCACTTTTCACAAACTTTTCAGAATTCGGAAAATTGCAAGATAAACGGGCTGTAAAGAAATCAAACCTTTGATAACACGCTACAGGAGATCACAAAATTATGGTGTGCACCATTCGACATTTTTGCTCTTGCCAATAACCAGATGATAGTTCTTTGCACGTGAACTGGAGAAAGTTGAGCAGTGTGCCTTGGAGGCATACCTCAACTTTACTCAAAATTGCCACATTCTAGTTCCTCAATTTTTACATTTTCAGAGCCAAAATACGATTTGAATGCAAAACGAGAGCTCTCTGCTTGTCTCCGTGTGTGCGTTTAATGCTTCTCTTCTTTGATTGCTGGGAATTAGCAACAACGGAAAAAATGCAGATGCAGAATACTTGTGTTTGATCTCACGTCAGAAAACCTCACAAATGTGCGGCCTACGAACTCATTTGGCCAAAACATCCAACCATTTGTCTTCATGGAACAAAACCAGAAAATGCCCAGAGTAGCTTTTGTTACCTTTCTGATCGGCTGCCTGGCCATTGAATAAGAAAAACAACTTTGCTCCTGGTTCCGTCTCTTGAAGGCACAGAGCTTTGGAGCTGGAGTTCATAGTTAGTTTTCAATGTAACACTAAAGACGAGAAAGTTTACAATTTCTACCTGACTGGATTTAGAAATACCGTTTGACACATAATGACATCAAAGAGAAGAAACCAGACACCCAGCTACCTGCTGATCCCAGCACCACAAACAAGTCACCGGTGTGAAAAGATCGAGGGCAACACAATCACAGCTCGTTTTCTGTACGTTACAAACAAATCAAGTCTGTTCTCTGCAGTCGATCTACATTTGCTGCTCTGCGTTTCGAACAAGTCGAGAACCTTAGAATTCTGTGCAATCCTTTGCCAGCAAATATAATACCCACACACAAACATTTGTGATTCTCATCAGATCCACAATTTCAGAAATGTCTTGTTTATTCAGGACAACGACGATGTATCTGTGCGCAAGACGCATCTTCAGCAAAGATACTGAATTTGGAATTGGAGAACACGAAACGTTTTGCAACTTTTGTGGTAATTTTTTTACTCTTGAGGCAGTCATGGGACGTTTCCAACCAGATAACACAAGTAACAAAAGAACCCTTCGCAGAAGTATCAGCAGGAAGCGTTGTACTGACAATTACGGGTCTTTTTGCGATATGGGAGAGCTTCTTTTCACAGAGATAAAATAGTTTATTCCTTGGTTTAATTCCTTGGCGTCGTATCAGAGACTTGTGTGGGACTCGTACATGAGATTCAACAAGCAACTGTCTGTCACCCCAGTGTGAGAGACGAAACTCTTGTTTGAGGTTTGTCAAGGTATGAAGACTAAATTTGCAGAGTGTCTTGGATGTCGCCTGACCAAACATCATCAGAATCCTGAGTTGGACGAAGTACACGTTTTTAACCCTGAGAAGTTTGAACATTGGCTTTGAAGTTAAACCACATATGCCTGTCGTTCCTGTGAAGATTAGCCTTTGTGGAAGTTAAGAAACGGATGGCACAGATTAAAAGGCCACGAAATTGGGTAGCACTCTTGAGGCATCCTTTGTAACTCAGGGTAATGACAAGGGCCTTGAAAACTTCTGGTATATCAGCATTGCATTTTGAACTGAAGTGAAACAATTCATTGCGCAGGATCAAGTGAGATGTCCGTACATCCCAATCAAGACATTCTCCAACCTAAGTGCTGGCCCTATTTGTTATCAAGTGCACAGTGTTTACTTTCTGCCAATAAAATGATGTACTTCAGAAACGTTCGCACTCAACCAGAGAATGTAAAACAATGCACATTTAACCTTGGATCAACTGGAAGAAAGTAATCAGCAGCTCGCAGCCAGAGAAAATTTGGTGCAAGTGGGGAGCCCCTGGCCAGCAACTTCGGCAACTAAATGTCATGAACCCAAAAGTACAATTCAGGCGTGTTGCACAGAAAATCTTTCTCGACCCATAAATCACTTCTGCAGCAAAAACCCACTTCTGCTTCCCCGCTTTCAATGTGCAAAGGTTCAAAACTGGTCCTTAATTTTCTGTCCTTTCATGATCAGAACGTGTCATTCAGGACAACACTTGGGGGGTCAAACTCAAAAGCTTTTCGCCGGTGGCCAAGTGGCTGCACGCACGTACCAGGTCAACTGGAAGTTGAAAGTTTATTGCACATTTGCTCGAATATATCTTTTTTCGAAACTCTCACAGCATAATTGACAATTCACTTTCTGTCGGACTGAATGGCGCAACCGCAAGGTTTTGTCTTCTCCACTGTCAAGCGCCAAACCTAATAGCTGTGGGAGACAGGTTTACAATCACCTTCGATCGTAGGTAACAACCATCAAACATTTCTACTTCCCTTCCACCCTGGGATACACACAAATCATCTCAAACTACAAAGAGACGTCCCTTCAGCTCAGCAAACAAGAAAAAGCGTGACCACACAAACGCACATTCTCTTCAAATGCAAAAAGTGATTCCGCCGAAACGAAACGTTTCTCCTTTATTAGGAGTGAGGTGTGTTTTTCGTGCTTCACTCGCTGGGGACTCTTGATAAAATGGAGAAAAAATCGCCATTTGTAGCATCCACAAGAGACACTTTGGACGAAAATAAATGTTCAGGACACTCTCTCAAAAAAATCGCAAAAAGAAAGCACGAATAAGAATGTGCGGAAACTTACCTTTCAATTGTGACTGGAGAAGAAGAATCTTCAGAGTTTGTTTCCTTTGGATTTTCAGCGACTGTGTCCAGTGCAACAAAATCTCTCTCCTATCTGCGAAGGAGATGGTACGAAACAAGTGGTTGTGCACGGGAACCACGCCGGGTTCAGATGCCAGGTGGCAGAAACCTTTGATCAGTTTCAGATCCAGTCGAAAACATACGAAAATGGCCGTGGATCACAGGTGCGGATCCGGCAGGAGCAGTGGCCCCGGACCGAGGTGCGCACACGAAGAGCAACTGTTGCCGAGACCTCGGAGTTTATGTGAACCTCCGAGATGCGAGGGTACCCGCCGCCTGCGATCAGAATGTCAAAGCTCGCCGTGTATTGATAGCCTTGCGCTGTTCACTGCCCGACCTGCATCCGATCTGTCAATTACACGTCTGTCTTCACGGTGAGGTAGAAAAAGACTCCAGTCACAATTGACTTCTTCTTGGTCCTCAGGTAAAACCGAAATAAATATTGTCAATGTGGTGTTCCCAACAACAGTTTTTCACGTGATGTAAAATTTCGCCAGGAGGTCCAGGTTCGACAATATGCGCAGTTTTGGATTGCATCCAGCGAGCTTTCAGACATATATGTCGCGAGTATCTGTTTGATTTGTGCGCCGTTTACTGTGTGTGAAACTCGGTGTGTCTCAATATGTAAGGCACAGTACCGGTCAAGTATCACTGCAAATCACCCGAGGGGAAGTCGCACCTTTTGAACTTGTCAAATTCAGATGGGTATCGCCAGTTTCGTCCTTTTTTGTCAAGTATCCTTTCACATGTACGTGTTTTGCACACATTCACTTCCTCTCCATTCTTTTGAGGAATCCAAACGAACCGTGTTGATTGCAGGCTTCAGATGGTTCCTTTGCAGTCAAGAGGTTACAGCCTGGTATGCGTGATGTGCACGTTTGTCAATCACAATCCCAGCGCCCGTTCAGCAAAGCTCCCACTTGAATTCTTCTCAACCAGAAGAATTCCAAAAGGTTCAAAGAAGACTGGAACATATCCTTTTTTCTTCTTTACCGAAACACGAAATGCTTTCCCAAGTGCTGACCGACTTGTCTTCACAATCAAAAGCGTGTGAAAAGAAAGGCTGCGAAATCAGCAGGAGCAAAACTTGTAGGCGTGCGAGTTCTTGGCTTCGAATCTGGTGATACTGGGTGTTGAGGTGCAAACATATCCTGAATGAGATGCTGAGCCGGACCAATGCACGAGTCGTTCCTTCAGAAAATCTCGAAGACGTCCTTCCAACTTTGTTCCCAAAGTGCGTCTGAGATTCCTCCCATCAGTGTCAGCTGTATCTAAAAGGCAGCACGAAAAGCTACAGTCACAAAAAGTCAGTTTTCTTCGGGTTCCTTCAACAGAAATCCACAATGAATGAGAAAATCACTGAATACGCAGGGTAATAGTTTTCTTGAGGTGTTCTCAAATGTCCTGTCGGCTGCAAAAAGTTCGACCCTTCACCAGCAATCTCTTGAAAGGACTTGAAGACTTTGAACGTCAACCCACATATTCGTCGGATGCGACGGGAAAATGGAACTGTTCACCACTTTAGAAGGTTGAATTGGATTTGGCATGGAAGATGTTAGCGACCTGGTCATGTGTCACATTATCTGTACTCACAATGATATTAGATTTGAACTACATGATTATCTTTTTTCGTCTTTGACATCACAGGTACACACAGGTGAATGTGTCAGGTACACACAATGCTTGTCAGAAACAGATAAGAAACGCTCACCTTGTTTGGTCGCTGTCCACCTTCTTTTCACGAAGACCGCGACACATCGCTGGATTTCATTGCGCGTCAAGATTCCAGCCTCAGTCTCGAGGGTTCTTTTTCAACCTGAAGGAGACATGTCCTTATATTTTAAGTATCGTGACACCCGAACATTCCACCACGGCTTTCCTGATTTTCATCTCAGTCTTCACGATCTTTCCTTCTCAAACGCACCAAAATGTCAATTTGATGGCTCCAAATCAAATGTGCATTCCACAAACCCAAAACAGAGACGTCTTTCCTTGTGCATTCCACAAACCCAAAACAGAGACGTCTTTCCTTGTGCATTCCACAAACCCAAAACAGAGACG
>JAAUXT010093790.1_pt1 | contig 38036 bp, 46 predicted proteins | sample 7278171 | NCBI WGS metagenome assembly JAAUXT01 (sample SAMN14350112, study PRJNA611818) | marine sediment metagenome | isolation source: surface marine sediment (1.8m) | place: French Polynesia: Moorea | collected 2018-08 | reverse complement strand
TTTGAGACAATATCTGACTAGCTGATTCTTTTGTCCTCCTCAGTGCAGACTGGCCAAGTGACTTCACCGCTGAATACGCAGAGTGCCAGAATATGTTGATACATCCTCGTAGTGTCCGCCGTTGCAACCAAAAGCGTTTCAAACTTTCTGAGCCTGTAGTCAACGATGTTGCACCACAATTTCTCAGGAGTGTGTCTTGGTGGGTATTTTTTTTCAACTGAACGTCTGCGTTCACCAGAAGGTTCTGCAGGAGTGTTTGTCTGCAGTTCAAGTTTCTATGAAGACAAGTCATCAGCACATTTCGCTGAGAAGAAGATCAAGGTTCTTGGCTTTTGAAAACAGCTGCCGGGGACCTGACGACTCTGAGCGATGTTCATTCAACAGAAATTCCTTTCGGGCAAACAAATAAGCAGTGACAGCATAAAAGACCACGACGAAGGGCGCAGGCGTCCAGAAGTTCTTTGTTGAAAGATCCCTCCTTTCTCAAAAAGGTCACGAGCGGCTGTACCGAGATGGAAAGGAGGATGTGACCTTGAGAGACGGTCCTTGAAAGGTGTCTTCAAAATTCAGCTGATGCTCCCACTCTGTTCCATTCTCCCAAACCACAATTGAGGAAGGAAACAAAATTCTTCACCGCACTCCGGAACACTCAGAATCTTACCTGTCACAAGACGACTGTAAAGAGACAAACTTCGAAACCTTGTCATGTGTTTCGCAAGGTTTTCAGGTAATTCTTCTGTGTTTTGTGAAAAAGCCAGGAACCTGTAGAAACCGTTCTCTCAACTTGATGAGAAAATGTTTCATTTGATCTCGTGACAACAAAAATTGATGTTCCACCAGAAAATATACTTTCTTGGCTCGACGTGCGACTGTTCGTGGGTAAAACGCCAAACGAGAGTCGTTTTCCCTTTTGTGTGCATCTTGGAGGAAATGCTTCATCACTAATGAAAATGGGTTCGAAGATTTGTTCGGAACATCTTTGTACCACAAGAAGTTCTTCCAGAACACGTTCGAGTTCTTTCACAAAATTTCATTCGTATGTATTTCTTGTGAAACGTCAAACACGACATTCTTCCATTAGGCAGCAATGCAAGTCTTGAAAGTTCAAGATTATTCATTTTCGCAGCCCAAAAGTGAACAGAAAGCGATAAAAACTCGTAAAGATGTTAAGTGCGGGACAGAAGATAACTTCTTCTTGGCTGTCTTGACTGTGGTTTATCGAGTGATATCCGATTGAAGCGTTGTTTATGGTCGCTGGTCACTTTCCGCTTTTCTCCACCGTGTGAATTTCTGTGAGCTCGAAAGTACCCACGCCATCAGCTTCAATCTCAGAATGGACAGGTTGGTTCTTCTCCTTTGACCACTTCTTTTCCCTCCGCGGCGACGAATGGCAAGTACGAGGGGTGTCTGGTCGCTCAAAACTTACCAAGAGACAAGCCAACAATTTAAGTTTTCTATACACAAGAAAGCACGCAATGCAGCCTCCAGTGAAACGGTTGTCAATTGGATACGAAAAAGTTGGGGGAAAAATCTGTGACAAAAAATTGTGTCAATGCACAAACGATGTTTCCCTCGTCCTTCAGCTTCCCACGGATTTGGCATCAGAATAGCACAAAAAGCTCCCCACAGACAGCGGGTTCGCTTCTTCTCTGGAAGTGTCTCAAGCTGCTCCCATCGGGGGCAGGAAGGCGCTCGGCCTTAATCTGCAGGACACAATTGACGAAGACTCAAAACTGTCGGCAGCAATAATACCCCGGAAGGCGACAAACATATTGTTCCATCAGACTCACAGCAACTTTTCCCAAATCAAGCACCTGCTGATCCTCTCTGTTTTTCGCTTGAATTGGATGCCCAGCGCCAGTTCTGCAGAGAATATTGTTGTTTGTTCCCATTGCAGCTTGTCCGCTTCAGTTTGCCAGGGAGACTTGTCATGGTGGTTTACGGCAAAACAACTAAATGGCGCAATAAATATCTTTGCTCAACGGCGTGGAAGTCTGAAATTGGTCCTCGCGGAGCCGCATGACTCTTTACCTTTGCTTTTCTGTTCTTTACAGCTGTTTTTCGCTCTTCGCTTTAGTGCTCTTCTGTCTGGAGCATTTGACCCAAGTGCTTCCAAGAGTCTGATCGCGTGGAAAGAAGAACTTCCGTGGAAAGTGCCGAAATGCGATCGTTGTTTACGCCTTCCAAAAACCTGGGCCTTCAGTGGCCGCAGGCCCAAGAGGCCCAACCCAACACGCACCTGAACCATGCACCTTGTTGCAATTCGACCCGGCACGAGAGACGAGGTAAGGTGATCGTGCGAGGTCTGGTGGCGGAAGTCGCATCAACAAGGCTGTGACACCGACAGGCCAAGTACATTTTGCAACAGTATAAGCGTCGTGTCTCAATGCTTTGACACGGCGGCACTGGATCCAGGTGGCAGAACCGCAGTGATGAACAGAGCTCAGGCCCAGAACCCAAACAGGAACAGGTGCGAGCAATGTGACTCCTGTTCACTGCATCTTTGGAAGCACGAAAGTCCCCAGTACAGAACTGTGGCGGAAGTGCCAGCGTTACAGAAAGCAAAGCTCGGCGCTCTCGAAGAGATTTACACCGCGACCAACGTTCTCCACAAGTCTTCAGTGTCCGTGGGTTTTGCCCACTTCTGGTCGGGTGCATCAAAGTTGCAACAGAAACCACTCGTAGTTCACACATTTGCTGCACTCGTGGAACAACAAGCGTCCGCTGCATTTGCAGCCTCCTCGCCACTTGTTTGTTCACACGTCGTGGGCCGCGGTGGAGGTGGCGATGGCGCCCCCCGCGGGACGCTGTGCGCGCGTGGTTCCTGCCTGATACGGCCTCGCCTATCTGCACGGAAGCGACATCCGGGCAAACATCCGCTTATGATTTTGCCTCAATTCAATAGCGCAAAAATATATAATATATCACGTGAGTGCTGAAGTGTTGAAATGCTTTTTCCTTTCCGCAAAATCGATTGATGGCTCAGAGAACAAAGGAGAAATGGGTGGGAACGCACACCCACGTTGCTCGTTGTCGCAAAATCTGTTGGGAACACCAACGCGTGGAATGCATAAAACTTGCAATCACCGTGCATAAATCTTTCAGCAAGCAGACAGGGAGCTTTTGAGTTTGAGAAGTGTCCCTGCACTCCCAACAGCCCGTGGATCCAGGTGAATAGATGTTCGTCCGGAGCGTGAAAGAGCCGTGGATGGGAAATGGAATCACGTGCACAAGGAGCCAATTGTTAACTGCACCAAACAACGAAGCTGCAGTATCTTTCAATTCCACTTTTCATTGACAGCAGAATAACGCTCTCATACAATTCCCCTGCAATTCTCCTGCTTCTTCACGTGGCCCAAGTCTGATTTGGCTGTGCTGAGCAGTGGATGGGAGAACGGGAGGGAAAGCTGTCCTCATCAACAAGAACAGTTGCAGATAATGAGAAAGATTGAAAGCCACTTGTTCCGAGGACAGCTCTGTCTCGCGCCTTGGCTCCAAAGCTTCGCCGTTTAGAGCTGTCCGGAACGGGTCTGGCATCGAGAACCTGTTGTCCAGTCCACGTGACGTCTGCACGCGATTTTCAATCCCAGTGCAGGCAATTAGGTTCACATGCACTGCTTGTCTCATGCATGTACTTGCAAAAACTGCCTTCGGGATTCTGTACCGATTCACTGGCGAGAGCAGGTCCTCATCTTTCAAATTCATCTGTGTTCAAATTATCTGTCTTCCTCTTGTCATTAATTAACACTGGAGTCGTATCTCGATAGATCACACTCTGCCACAGGCTCAGCAGAAGATGTTGCACTCGCAGATCCAGATCCACCCTGCAGTACGCCTCAGGTCGTTTCAACTCACACCGCCTTCAATTTCTTTTTCGCTCGGTGAAAGGCAGGTTGCACGGTGAATTTGCTCCTCGAGTGGGAAGACGGCCCGCAGAGCTGTCTGTCACCGTTTTGCTGGGCTGCAGGAATTTCAGCTCGAGGCGAACGGCACTTGAATACGAAGCTTTTAATGCGCTTTCTCTGTATGTCAGACCGTACACGCTACAACCCCGTCCTCACCTCACGAAGCTGCAGTCGGAGGCGAACAGCGACAGTCCGCACGAAACTACTTGTTCCACAAACGATAGTTTGGGTGATGCCTTGCGAAAATGAATTTGGAATCGATGTCATGACCACATGATCTCCCTGCGGTGACCGTGGTAACTCATATGACCACAGGATCCCCGAGCACAACCCCAAGATTGAAAGGCCTCCTGACAAACGGAGATTGGAAACCTTCAGTCCCTCCAAGAGAACAACACACGCCACGCGGGAGGGAGCACGGATCCAAAGATGGCCCCACACGGCAGGGGAAGTCAAACAAGACCGATCTGGTACGAGCAGGTCACATAATCTGGCGTATCGCTTCCTCAACAATGTCCCCAAACTCTCGCTGAGACCACCATTCGATTTCATAAAAGCTGGAAAAGATTCTTGTCAAGATCAAATGCTTCAAAAATAGGACGTGCCCTCATCACACCTCGTTGGCGCAAAGAACAGTCCCATTTGTTACGTCATAAAGAGACACTTGGCTTGACTCAACTCACTCAGAGTGGGTGTGGAAAGTTCCTGAGAACCAAATATAGCAACGAAACTGTTATTCCTACGAAGGATGGCAGCTTCTTGTTCATAAGCACCAATCACCTCCACACCGTCCGTAATTAAGTCCCATGATACTTGTCACTGCAACGTTCTTGTTTGGTAGAACTTCAGCAAGTTTCTGCACCAAACTTTGGATGTGCAGGTGCATTGACACTGAAATTAACTTTGTTTACCAAAAGCGAGCGGCTTTGATCAGTTCGTAAAAAGTGAGGTTCCCCACAACAGTCGTAAGACATGCGCGAGAAAGTTCAGTGTTTTGTTTCAGGCAGGAACAGCAAACTTTGTGAAATTTCTGACGTGATCGACTCGTGGTCTGTGACGTCAACGTGCATGAGTTCCACAGGCCGTCATATCCAGTGTCGTCAAGACAAAGTTGTAGTGACAGAAAAGTTTTTGAAGAAAAGAAAGTTGCGGGAATGTGACCCACAAAATGTGACCTCTGAGAACTGAGCTGCAGGACTGGCGCATGATGCAGGGCGTGGACGAGACGTGCTTTCCTCCGCAGCAACGCATCCATTCACTGCCTTTCTCCTTTCATCTCTCGCAATTTCAAAGGGGTGAACTTCATTGCGTGACTTTGAAGGACTATCCGTTACAGTCATGACGTCCAAATATGCCAAGAAAAAAGCAGATTTGACGAGAATGGAACAGTTTCGGGAATGAAATGCAATAACGTTTGAGGCAAAGCGACGCAGCCTCAACCTTATATTTTTAGCAATTTCTTCGATTCTTCTTCTTCTCTGTGGGCTGATAAAAGTCAGACGACGTCTTGAAGGCACGAACTGGTGGGTTGACGTCTCTCCCCCGAAGTAGCTTTGCATTCTTAACAAGTCTGTTCAAACAGAAAAATTCAGCACTTCAACAGAACCTCAACAAGATTACACACGAGATTCGTGGTTTTCAGGGGCTCTGCGACAACTTTTTGTGCGTCGCTGTTTCTTTTTGAGCCTTTTGACGAAAGTAAGTGCTGGGCTCACATTGATTCGTTGCCGTAATGAGTCGCCAAATCATAGGAATACGAACAAACTCCAGAATGAAATCCAGTTCACTGACCATGCACATGAAGGCCGTATGTCGCCAGCACCACCCAGCTGCCTGATGCACCACCCATTGTGCCCAAACACACAGGGCTTTGGAGGATGTGCCTGGTGATCAGAAGAGCTTTGTTCCTTTCAGAACAGCTTTGAGGTCTGGTCTCTAGCTGTTTGGAGAGGCGCCGTCTGTGCATTGTAATTCATCCATTCTCTCCAGGCTCCAGTGTCAGTTCACTGCTGTTCAGAGATCTCTTCGTTTATCTCTGTCTGACACCATTTGAAGGAATAGTGCTGAACAATATTTGGTCGCAATCATAAATCAAATACAGGTTCTTTTGTGGTCGAGGTTTCTTGCTGCTCAGAAAATGAATTTGGGTTCACAACAAAGCCAATTGCTCAGAAGTACCCAAGCAACCACCTTCACCTTTCAAAGAAAGAACACACATGCATTGTCGGTGTGGCAGGAAACATCCAAACTCCAGATGGTTGAGCGCAACTTGTTTCCACGTCAGGCTGTTTCCTTTCAACGCCCGAGATTATGGCTTCCATATCGAACAGCAAAAGTGATCGCTTTGTCGATCGATAAGATAAAAGCAGAAGACAGCCGAAGAAAACGATGCCTAATGCTTGAGCTGAACTATTGTTCAAGCTAAACCTGCAACGTGGTTTACGAGACAAGACGGAATTTCATTTCCATAAATTTCTACGAATTCAGCCGGGGAAAAGATCAGGAAACAGAGCTTTGCCTGGAAATTTCCCGCTTCTGCTGCTGATTCAACCTGGATTTCCAAACTGTTGACGGCACTTTCTTGAGCTGTTTGTGCAGGATGTTTACCCGTCAAGGCTGTTGGATGAGAATGCAGGTTCAGATAGCGATAGCAGCGCTGTCGGCTTGAATACAAATTGGTCTTCCGGGCACAAAACAGCAGATACCATAGATGTCTGCTCGCGCTTTTTGTCAGCTTGGTTTTGGTCCTGAGAAACATGGGACAACAGAGCTGAAGAAAAAAACCCGACTTTTATCCTGTTTGTTGTTACCTCATTCACGCTTGAGCCATGATGGGACTTCCTGGTATCATCCTTCGACAGTATGAAATTTTGTGCAAAACAACAGAGGGATGGGACATTGGCTCGCACAACTTTTGATGCAACAGCTGCAGATTCAACGCGTGAAAAACAGAAAATTCAAATCGTTGCACAAACTGTCGACCCAACGATCACTGCTGTGATTTCAAATGACAGACGAAGCCAATTGGCTTCATAATCTCGTCACAATGTTCATTCATCTGCCGCTGATCCCCTGAGAAATCGGTTTCTGCGACTTCAGAAGCTCGAGACGTCGCAATTCTCTCACAGGAAGGTTAATTAGAATCCAGGCAGATCAAGCCAACCAACTCCAGAACAAAGATCTACTCCAAGGAAAATCCAGTTAAAATTCACTTGCTTCAGGCAAACTCCGGTGTGTGTACAAAGCCTGCTTCGTACCGCAGTGATATCCTCTGATGAAATATTAATATTCACGAAATGTGAGACTCACGACGGCTGAGGTCCCCGGCACGCCAGCGTTGCCGCTGCCTTCCGCACAGAGTCCCTGCAGTGTCAATCGTGTTTACAGTTGATTTCTCCCGAAAAAGGGTGGGATGTCGAGAGCCCTCCAGGTTGTCTACGTTGGACCCGCCGGACGCAACCTTTCTGCAACACAGTGTTGCGCTCGGACGCCCTTTCGTGTTAACGCCGCCCCAGGCGAAGCTGGAGAACATCGGCCCCGTGGAGTTGGGCGTCAAAACTCTTGAAGGAATGTGTTCAACAAAAACAACTGAGTTTGGTCTCGTTTGCAGCCTCAGATTCCCCAGCCTTTCAGCAGGGAACCCAACTCTTTCCTCTCCAGCTGTTTACCGTTGGTAACTTGCTCTGATCCATCCCGTATGCAGCATCATGACACCTCTGTGACCAAACCACTTTCGAGTCGTGGTTCCAAACAAAAGCCATTTCCGCGGTTTCACACGGGATGCAAAATGAGATGCTCTCGTCGTGCTCTTCTGGAAGTGAGACTGTGTGGATTTCAGGGATGTCAGAAATCAAATCTACGAGAAGCATCACAATGCAATTGTCCTTTGAAATATGCAAACTTGGGAAAACTGAGAGCACAACAGAAAATGATGCGACAGTGAGCAATTCTGCGTGACAGAAGCAGCAGAAAGTGTTTTTCGCTTCGGTTCATCGTTCGCTTGCGTTTTGCCTGAACCAGCTTCACCGCGCGACTCAGTCTGAACCCATTGTGGAACGTGTATCGAGAACTTGATGCACTCTCGAGTCCGCTCACGAGTTCCCATGGTCTCTTCATCGGAGAAGGGTTGGTCAAAAACGATTGAATCTGGAAAGAACAGGAGGGAGAACGACATTCGTTCAGCAAGTCGGATCCAAGAACCAGATTTTCAGTCGTTCTCGAATGATCTGAAATGTTCCCACTGCAGTATGTTGCTACAGAGTTGGAGCTTTCATGGAGACTTCAAAGGGTTTCGAGCGTCGGTGTCGGAAGTAGAAAAGTACAATATCGCCAGCGGAAAGACGTTTAGTACTCGACACTTCGACGGAATCTTCTGCATCTTTTTCATCTCGTCCACAAGCAATTTCACACGTCTCGGCCTCCCGCGTGTTTATCTAATTAATCCACGTCCTTCCTGTCATAAGTCTCCGGGGTGTATCTCGAGCACGCACTGGCCTCAAGTGCGTTTTTGCAGCACTTTTTCCCTGCAGGCGAAGTGTCTCGAGTCTGTCCCGAGTCTCGCGTCGCGTCGCACGATGAGCGATCACGTTGAGCCGCGGGACACGTGGAGCGCGTCACGAAGCGACGTGCAGCGAGACGGATGAAGCTCTCTCAGCAGGAAGCTCCAATCGCTCACTTCACGTCAACAAATTTTCTCACAGCACCACGTCGCCTCTCAGTTTTGCAAAGCCAAGGCTTTCATGTTCATGAAAACGGAAGCCAAGTCTCTTGAAATCTAAATTGCCATTGCTTGAAGGAGAAAGAGAATTTTGAAATCAATCGACATTGCTCTGATTGAATTTCAGTCGGGATTTTCTTTCGGCATGAGTTCAGAAAACCTTCAACAGGTCCCAATCTTGCCGTTTGCCTCACGGTCTCTAAACCTCTGAGCGAACCTTGGTCACCAAGGTATCTCAACAACCTTTAGCTCTGGTTCGCCCACAAAGCAACCCGTGTTGTGAAGCTGTTCCTATCAGAGCAACGCAAATTGTTGGGCAGGATCAGGAAACAAGTGGAATTCTCGCGTCTCGACAAGTCGTGTCGTGGTTGCCAACGAACACGATTCCTTTATGAGAATCGCACTTCAAATGGTGACCACACTTGGAAACTGACACTACAGCAGCAATACCCCAAGATCCAAGTCTCTTAAATTTGCATCAAAGCCTCCTGCAATATTCCAAGTGGTGCCCAAATTAGAAAGGTTTCTGTTGCGTTTACGAGCAGAGTGGCACCTCTGCTCCAAATCGAAGAGAAATTGCTCGCAGTGCAAGGCGCCTGATGGCAGCGTTTCCAGCAGCTCTGTGTCTTTGCATTGCTCCCCAGCTGACTGCTGTGTCAGTCTACGCCTGTTGTGAGAACCGCGTCCAACGACATCCCCAGCCACTGGACGACCACATGTAAACTATAAACGGAACCTTTCTTCGAGTTTACCAGTGCTGAAGGGTTGAGGACATGTAGCTCTGTGGAGGAAACGCCCAGTGAACAAGCGCCGCATGGCGCTTCCGTGTCGCGCCGCCATTAGACGCCCATTACGGGCGACGTTACGGGCGACGTGAACGACCTGAGTGGTCCATAAAAGATAACAAGCGGAAAGGCTTCACACAGAATTATTTACACCGTACAAACCTCAGAATCAACAAAGGAAATTAAAGGTTACAGCAGCCAGCACACAAAAAGATGTTCATATTCACCAAAGACGTGAAGAAGGACGGTGCTTCCTGTTGGGTTCTCTGGTTCCCCCTCTCCCCATTCTCTTATTCACTCGAATCAAATTCAATGAACCACCCCAAAACACCAGTACTTTCCTCGCAAGAGCTGCAAAACACCACGTCAGTTCCATTGACAGCCAATGGTGGCCAGGTCAGCAAAACTCGTGCTGAAAATACGGGCTCACAAACGTCCTTGTTGACCCTCTGATCCCTGGGCCAGTGCGGACGCGGGATGTGGGCCTCGGACATCCAACTTTCAAAGCTCTTCCCGGAGGAAAAACATCCATACATCAGAAGCGTCAACGATTATGGGTACTAAAATTTTACTGGCTTTGTAGTTGGGCCAAAGGACAGCACCCATCGGAATTCATCCTTCGACCCTTGCAAACACGATGGAGTCGCAAGGCCCTGCCGGACTTTGCCGTTGTCCATTGTTGCTTTGGCACCTGATTTATCACTGAACTTTAATTTGCACAACCACTGCATCAGTGTCACCAGAAAAATGTCAAGTTTTGCAGAACACAGTCGCCCATCCTGGTGGTTCCGAAACACAAGGCTGAGCAGAAAACGGTGACCGTCAAAATATCCTGTGACAGAAGAAAGGCTCTTGTTGCTCATGAGTCTTTTGTTTTCCACTTCTGCTTCCTTTGTTTTGTTCCCAATTTATGAAAACAAACCACTTTAGGCGTGGACCGCATATAGAAAAGCGCCCGCAGATCGGGTCGGAACATCCGTCTGAAATCGGATGCTGCTCGTGCGTGAAATCCAACGCACACGCTCGCTTAAGCTTGACAATTGGACTTTGGAGGAGACTCCGCGTCAATGGCAAGATTCTTTTCTGGGAATGTTGATTCGATTCAGTCCTGTCCAAGCAGGATGTTTGTGCGTCGTGCGAAAAAGGAAGCACCACAATGGATGCTTAATGGGTCAACCCTCACCGGCCCACACCTCCTGTGAAGCACACGACTTCCTCGAATGGTCTAATTGGCCTGTGTAGCTGCACAAGAGTCGGTCGTTCTGTTGTTGCTGCAGCAGCTTCGACGTGTGTACAGCTTCGCGGACGCACCAGATAAATTTCCGAGGAGCACCTTGCAAGGTATTGAAGGTTTGAACTGGGAATAGGGAAAGAGCAACAAAGGAAAAGACTCGGGAACTAAGGGGGTTCTGTTGGACTACGCAGCCTTGAAGATGAAACACACTGTCTCTTTGTTGACCAGGTGAGCGCTGCCGTTCTTTTTCTCGACTTTTTTTTTCAGATCAGTTCTGCAATTTCTCAATGTATCAGAACAAATACGTCAAATTTTTGGTTCATCCAGAATTGACAAAGCAAGCTTTTTGTTGGTTTGTCAGTCCGAACTTGTAAAACTGAGAACCAAGGCTTTCCGGTAAACTCTTGGGACAGAAACTTCAGTTCAAGAGCTTCTGGAACCAAAAAGTTTCCCAAGACAGCCTGCGTGCGCAAGTTTGATGAAAACGTATTCCACTCCAGTAAACATTTCGTCAATATTACAAAGTTTGGAATGGCGGAAACAGGCAGACCTATTCTTACTGGGCTCCAACTGGCGCGCCGCGTCCTCCTACGGATGAACGGAGAAGTCTCGAGTTTGCCCAACAATGGAGTAATTGAGTCGCGGTCTGAGGAGAACTTGGCTGACGAGATTCCTCTCCGTGGAAAAGCTCCGCCGTAATGGGCCAGTGATATGAAGTGTTGAAGGCGTGCAATTTATTCATTACTTTGTCCAACAATAATGCCGTTGTCTCTTTTCATTAATCAAGTCCGTGCGTGGGATACAGAGTTGTCCATCGCAATTATTTCTCACGGCAGATCTTATTCTTTCGGCATTCTTGGGACAAGGTGTGTTTGGGCAAAAAGCAATGCTGCTTTTCTCTTGAATTTGTGCGTGGTTTCGAAGCAGTCACCTGTCCTTCAGGATAAATTGCACGTTCTCGTACACGAACCTCCTTTGTGGGGAAATTACAGCCAAACAGAAGGGATCGCGCTGCTTTCGTCCTCTCTGGTTTGATCTACGTACGAGTACGTAACGAAATGGGCACATCACAAGAGAGAGATTGCACTGAGGTTCAGTACTGATGTTGGGGAAGCTGAGTGGTGGGGACATGTGTACCTCAGACCAGTCCCGCTGAGAGAACAGAAACATGCTCGTTTTAAAAGCTTTGGACAGACGCTGCTCCATGTCGCTGCCGGTGCACCAGAGAAATCCCATGTCCACTGCATCAGCGTCAGGTTCGGGGCCTCGGCAGATTTTAATGCTGCGCTGAACGGTGAAGCGGCTCACAGTACGAGTAGGACCCGGGGCGCTGGAGCAAGAATTCAATTTCTGTGCTCATCAAGATAACAACACCTGCCACGGGAAGTGGGGCATTGTCCGCGACTTCCGAAGATACGATGATGAGAGCCAAGTTTGTGTCAGAGAAAAAATCTGCCTGTGCAATGTGATGCTTCTCCAAGCCACATGCCTTCAAAACAAAAGGCTTCACACAGAAGCACCTGCTAAATCCTTTCTCCACAGCAGAACATGGTGACGTCCCTTCAGCACCTTTCTTCGGAGAAAAGAACGAGCAAGAATCCCATTTTCTTTCTCACACATCTCACACGTACGGATTTGAAAGATTTTGAACCGACACCGCCCCCCCCGCTCACGCACACAAACTCCCCAGTTCTGCAACGCACACACCTGACTGCGACAGAGGCAACCAGACAGGTTGCACCGCTTGCCAGGTGTCGCCAAGTCCCCCGCGGCGCAGCAAACAACGCTAATGCTCCGTGACAAAGCGTCGTCGTGTCAGTACATCTCAAATAACAACTGATCTGCATTAATAATTCACACGTCTGGAGCGCGGGAGACGGGCCCTGAGGACAGTCACCGCGGGAAGTCACATCACTCAAAAGCTGCACAAATCGCCCTAATGTATCCGCTAAATGTCAGAGACAAAGACTCAAGGCCGAAAGTTCCACCTTCCTGCGGGAGGTGGATAAGGCACGGGAACCGCTGAACGAGTGCGACTGAATCAGAAGGGGCGCCGAGGCCGAGCGGTTCGTGCGCTCCCCAAGGCTGCGTGGTGCGGCAACTCACGACGAACCGGAAGAACAGTCCCTGACTCCAAGGCCATATGAGGATGTTCTTGCTCGGTATTCTCCCTAAATGGTTGTGTATCAAGACTCGCAGCTGACCAAAGGGTCACTGGAGGCCCCAGGCGCAAGGCACAAAGTTAATTCAAACTGTTGTTTCCGACGCTCATGCATCAAACATTTATGGGAGATGAAGCGTCCGTGCTTCGAGCAGAAACTGTAAATCATGAAGGATGCCTGACACTTTTACTTCCTGCAAGAGCAAAAGTAAAATGATGAGTTGCGGGTCAGCGTTAGTCGGGAATCAACTCACCTTCCTGGTTGAGCTTCTAAAGTCCAGAAAGAACCGGGTGTTCTGACCTACTTTTTGTGGGAGTGAGCACAGAATGTGTTGAGTTCCCAGTGGCTGCCCCATAAGGCTTTGTGTTGCAGCCCCGAGGATTCGTGGAGATCTCAAACACATGAAGAAAATCAACTTCAACGGCCCCTGGGCCGCCATCTCAGAGATGAGTTTTCGGGATTCGGGAGAAAGGAAGCTTCGTCCGGGATCCCCGAGGCTCGTGCCGAAAACCGGAAGGAATCAACCTCGTCCATCATTCTCAATGAGAGAAAGGCAAATTGCAAATTGCACGTAACAGTCCACATCGCTTGTGATCATTCACTTCTATGAATTAATTTGAAACCCATACGTGCAGCATCAAACATCAAGTGGAGTCCACAGTTGGAGTCTCCCACATCAAAACCACTGAGTACTTGAAGTGCAGAATGTTTGCAGACATTTAGTGATCGATGCCACTCAAAACAATATGTCTCGTAAATTTTCTGCACGCTTTGACAACCAAGAGAGGCAAACAGTTCTCGAATTCAGTTGTGTTTGTGGAATCGAACGGGTACACAAAACACTGTGGTTTTTTCCTTCCATTTGCCTCTCTCAGTTTGTCCAAACTTTGAGTACGTCTGCGGTACCCGTACCTGAGGCTTCCCATATTGTTTTCTCAGTGCACTTCAAGTCCAACTTTCTCCCCATAACACTTGGAAGATCTGAGCCCAAACATTTTGCGCCAGAGAAATCTCGAGAATTCACTGACAGTTGCAGGCAGTGAAACGAACTCGTACGTGCAGGTGCGAGATGCAGTCCAGATACAATCCAAAGTTTAAAGGGACTCTGCACGAGCGTGCAGCCTTGGGTGCCAGCAGTGATCAAACAAGAACACACGTATTTCTCGGTACTCTGTTGTTTACAGAACCACCTGTCAGATTCCCACCAACAAGAGAGGTGTTCAAAAACTTTCCCAACTCAAACGGTTCAATTAGCTTGCTGTGAAATGCTCCTGTTTTATGTTTCGAGAGAGCTTTTTTCTCCCTCGCTTGGCGAAGAAACAAATTTGCGCTTCCGTTTCATCAGCCCACCTGCGCTCGCTCTCTACGAGTCGCTGCTGTTCGCTCGAAGAGATCTGAAAGGCCTGTGGGCCGAGGGAAGAGCGGCGCTCCCGGGGGCGACTCTTCCTGGGTGCGCGGAGTTCAGCTCCCGCCACCGGAGTCGCTTCTCTAATGAGCCGCGTCTCCCGGAGCGGAACAAAAATCTCAAACAGCGTCGTCAATGGCGGCTAATTAAAGTTGACTCGAAAACGGAATCTCATCTACGATCGGTGGCTGACCTGGTCGCAATTTCGCAACGCCCACGAACTGCTCGACTTTGTTCTCAGTCATTGCGAGGATTTCAAGGGTTTCGGAACGGAGGGTCTACCACGCTCAGCCGGCCGCCTCTGTTGAATTCAATGTAGCTCAGCGTGACATGATCTCCCAGTCATATCACTCCTCTTGTGGTAGACGTGGGTTCAGTCACTTTGAGTGGAAGGTGACTGGATCATATCACTTGTCAACATTTAAATGATCATATTTTTGCTTGATAACTATCTCAATGCTTCGCATCTCGATAACTATCTCACAAAAACATGATCATTTTCATCTTGACAGCGTGATGCGATCTCCCAGTCACCCTCCGCTCTGCGTGACTGATCCCTTACTTGTCCTGACGTTCACCGTGGAGGGCAGAGCCCATGCAGCGTTGTTTGTTATTCGTCAATTTGACCTCAGACCGAAGCTTTGAGCAACAACGGTTCTGACTGCAGTTTTGCCAAGAACAAGCGATCTTCCATAGATTTTCACCTTTGTGACAATCCGTTTGCCCTTTTGAACACATCAAGACTTTCAAATGTCGCGAACTGTTTGGCAGCCCCCGAACAACGTTCTCTCCTTCACTGTGATCATCCAGAATTTGTGCATTCTGCCCACGCAGATTTGATTCTGTCTGTCGTCAGATCCTTCGCACAATGTCTTCAGATCTCAGTTGTGCAAGCAGAAAATCAATCAGAAGAAAAACGTCATGCGAACAAAGATTCCGCACTCATTTTCGTGTTCATTAGAAGTTTCTGCAGGAAAGACAAAAAACTTCTCTTTGAATTCAGATGCTGCACACAACTCCAAGTGATTCAATCATAAAATTCTCCCTTGGCACAAACAAGGAGTTCTTCCTTCATAAAAAGCAATTCAAACAAGAGAGACAATCACTCACCAAATTTCTTTGAGAATAAATGAACCTTCAATTGATTCCTTCCTTCAAAATGAAAATGAAAGCAGACAAGCGAACCTATTTTGAAATTTTAATCAGGGGGGTGGCTTATCAATGAATCTAAACCTGAAGCCGACAGACAGACAGCAGAACAATACCGGACTTGTCCACACACCTGTTTGCCCACATTGCCCAATTACGCTGTTTTGTGACATTCCTCCAAACCCACACTGAAGCAAGCTGCCACTGCTGTCCCTTTGTGGAAATGCACTCTGACAACGAAATTACTCGATGCTTCACAGTATTCCAAGATTCAAGCTCATATTTCTTCCGGTCGTCCACCTTGTCCTCACCAAACTGTGGGATGCTTATCTCCTCAAGGACGTTGCTCAAAATCTTCATTTCGCTGTCAACAACTCGGGAGGAGAAAATTCTCATTCCTTCGTACTTTTCTGCCGTTTCAGATGACATCTGAGCTGAGAATGTGATAAAACTTCAATCAGCACGATGGAGTACGACAGAACCAACGAGTCCAGCGTCCAAGTCCACATGACGGAGCAGATTCCCACTGACTCCGGGAATGACATTGACACTTTGCATTACATTGGACATGGATTCGTGGTTCCCATAATTTGTGCCCTTGGCATTTTGTGTAATGGACTTGTAATTATTGTACTGCTAAAGAAGTCCCTTTCGCAGGTGAGCTATATGCGTGTAAGTATTGAGGTTCTCGTACTTTTGTGCACGAACGTTAGTGAAGCACTGCAGTAGTTGTTCCGTGAGTCAACGAGACTTCTCTCGATTTTGAATTTGAAACTTGTGCAGGCGTTTAAGATTTTAAGTGCTGTTCTGTCCGTGGAATCTGTGTTTTCCCTGTGCCACTTAATATTGCATGATGACCTCAAATACTCGTATCGGATTTGTGATGTTCCCCGTTTTGCTGCACCAGGCCTACCGACCCCAGCAACCCGATCTCAGACCACGCCAGCAGGAACGCAAAGTTCAAACTTATCAAGCAAAGTCCTCCTTTGTATTCTATGAAGTGACATTCTTTTCGCGACAGTTGGAGAAGATCGATTTCAAGCCAAGAAAGTCTCGTTGACTTGACGTTTAAAAGTTCAAAAACTCAAAAAAAAAAGTTTTTGTTTCACGGTTTGGCCCTTGCCTCAAGTGGCTCCGTTTCTTGAAAGTGAGGCCGCGACCCAGAGATCGACGGAAAGTGTCGAGATGAACGATCATCGGGGTTCACAGCACGTGGCTCTTCCGCCACCACAAATCTCAGTCAATTTTAATTGACAAGTTGAACAACTGATTCGTTCAGAAGCCAGACAACAAAAACAGCCAGTTTCCCAAAGGAAAACTGACGGGAAACAAGCAACTTTCTGAATTTGGTAACACACAGCTTCTGTTTGGTCTGCCCAACTCACTGCGGACTCGTGAACAACCCCGGTGTTTGGGTTCTGTTTTGCAGTCGTGCTACACATATCTGATGGCTCTGGCCGTCGCGGACCTGTTGTCGCTCGTGCTGTTCGGAATCAACGGAATCGGCCGGGGCCACTACCCCCGCACCCACAGCTGGGCCACCTTCGATGCCTTCGTCTATCTGCCTATTGGGTTTATTACCACCGGATCCAGTATTATCCTCACCGATGCTGTCACCATTGAGAGGTATGCAGAGTGCGACTGAAATCCTGTTCTGGGTGTGTCAAGAAATGAAGGGAAAATGAGGCAACTAGTAAATGAAGCCAATCAAATGTGTTGACGTAAAGATAACAACCGGATAGAAGCTTTTGGAACTGAAACAGTCCTTCGCCGCCAGCAACGTTCATACGAGTAATCACTGAACTCACAAAGAACACATTGATCAAGATGAAACGTTTGTTTGCATTTTGATCACACATGTTTGGAGCTTTTTGAGTTTTTTTCCACCGCCCATTCGCGCTCATTTGACAGCTACCACATGAAATGCACAATTCTCCGAAGTGACTACTCACTGAGAGCAAATAGCAAGAATAGCCTCCCACAGATACAATACGAATGGGCCAAAAAAAAGTTCAATATTGTCACTTTTCCTGGGTAAATATCCCTTTATTAATTGCCTCCAGGAAAGCCAAGAGAAATATCAACATTCATTTCGAGAGTGCATCATGGCAATGTCCCCTGGGTGGGACTGGCCCAGAAACGCCTGGAACCAGTAAATCCTGGGCGCTCTCCTGAAAATGACCGCGTCCGACAGAGAGGGTAATTTCCGCTTTAAGTGGTTGGGGTTGCGCCTGATCGATGCCCCCGTCACAATCACGTCAGAACTGCAGGTCGTTCAGGAAACCGGGCGACATCGTGTTTCTTGTCATTTTCCTCACCAAATCTCTCCCCAACAGCCATCAACAACAAGATTGGGAATTTCCCACCAAGCGGATCATAAAATGTCAGCGTCAACGTTCTGACTGATGAGCTCCTTTTTGAGGCCTTCAAAACAATCTGTCAACACATCCTCTCTGCACTCAGACCAATACCTCACCTGCCAGCGCAAGGCTGACGCCCACGACTTGTCCGCAGGTTCATCTATCTGTACTACCCGATCCGCGCCAAACGCTACTGCACGGCGTCGGTGGCACGGCGCATGTGCACGCTCATCTGGGTGGTGAGCGTCGTGTACGGGTTCCCGCGCTTCTTCATGTACCGCGTCGACGACAGCAACGTTCTCACCATCACGCCTTTCGGCAAGGGGCTCTTCGGAAGGGTGAGTCTGTTGCTCCTCACATTTTTCTTGTTCCGGACAGCGATTTTTCTGCTCAACTGTCAGATGTCGAGGTTCTTGTGTCTGAGCGCATTCTGCAAGTCATCTACTCGCACAGGCACACTGTGCCTTCCACTTTGGCTGAAAGCAGGAACCTCAAGGACGACACCGTTGTGTCGTGTCAAGGCGAAGAGGCGTTCAGATTCACAACAGAACACACACACACATACACACACACACACCTCACCACACAGGCGAATTTGGGTCACAGGCAGCGCCGAGCTGGACATAGATGGGTCTGAGACCTGTGTGAAACAAAATATGCCGCTTGAGACGTTAGGTTCTGCACAACAGGACCTCATCCGTCAAGAACGTACTTTAGAAATAGGACCTGAACTGGTTGCATGACATCTGAATTCACAAACTGAAAATCCAAAAGACTTTGAGAGCCGACCTCAATTAAATTAGCAGAAGAGCAACCACAAGACGACCAACTTATTCTGGTCGTAACCAGCTTTGGCTGTCAAGCACATTGGGCTCCATTAGGACTTTTCTCCCATTCAAACGCTTAATTGTTTGGCAAGAGAAGATCTCCCGAGATCAATGCATGGCCCGAGGCCGCGCACTGAGGTGCTGCTCCAGTCCCGGAGTCCCGCTCGCTAATTGAACGACCCAACAGCGCTGCCTGATTCCACCCATTCGCGGTGTAAACCACAGCTGCTCTCGTCCCGTGAACTTTATTCCCAAGTCGGCTGTTAGTGCAGGGAAGAGGCCCAGAGGGAATCAGCGGGATCTGGCTGTTGAAAGCCAAGAATTGCCACTCTTCAACCCCAAAAGCACACAATTGATTTGGAATGGACTGGGTCCTGCGCTTTTCAGATTTTCCTTGCTTTATTGACAGACAGGTTAAGATGCTGCGCCCCGTTATTCGCCTCACGCTTCAAAGTTAAAGCCTGCAACCTCGCAATGAAAAAGCTCTGATTGTCCGTTTCTTCGGATTCAATTCTGTTCTACTGCCTGCAAAGGCAATACTTCTCAAGCAATGATCAGATCTTTGGTTGGCTCCTTGAGGGCAGTTGTGTTCATTGATATCAAATTTAATGTGGACTCTAGTGCCCACAAGAACTCTTTGGTCTCCAAGGCAAAGGGAAGATGGTTTGCGGTCCAATCAAAAGGGCTGAGGTACATCAAAGCCTCAACAACAGCGCAGGTCGAGCAGACGTAATGGAAGCTGGACAAATCAACGGCCACTTCAAACAGCACATTAAGAGAGGGAACGAGCTGAATGCGAGATGCTTCAAGAGAACAAACCACGAATCTGGGTCACGCGCGCACGTGGATCACAGACTCTCCCGTTTCCTGTTCCAGATCCTGTCGTGGTTCCACATACTGGTCATCTCGCTCTTCTCGTGCGTGCTGCTCAGTGTGCTCAACATCCTCCTCATCCGCTGCATCCACCGCACCGCCTCGCGCAAACGTCACTTGAACCAGCACTACATGCCCGGCGTCCTCGCGCCGACGTCAAACAGCGCGCAGAACTCGGTCGCTGCGTCCGCGGCGCAGGCGACTCCGTCGCATGGCAACGTGATCGACGAGACGCGGCTCACGCGCATGTTCATCATCCTCATCTGTGTGTTCGTCATCGGCGAGCTTCCGTCGGCGCTGCTCAGTCGCGGCATCGTCGTCGCTTTCGTCGGCGGCGACAAGAGTCAGGGTACGCTGCAGTCCAAGGGCTACCAGATCGCGTCCATGGTCGCCACCATCCTCGTCGTCTCGCAACATTCAGCCAACTTCATCATCTACTCGCTGCTCAACATCAAGTTTCGCACCGCCCTCTACGAAACGTTCTGTCCCAAGTGGAGGAAAAACGGGGGGTTTCAGTCCACGAATGACATGGAGACTTTCCAGAACAACAACATGGACCTGCTGCCTGTGAATAACCACGACGAGCTGGAAGCGAGTCGAGTGAGCAATTGCTGACTGTCGTTCACACTGACGCTGCGCGGTCACTCCAGCCAAACTTGAAATTGTGCAGCTCTGTGTTTGAACAAGGACCGGCCTTTTTCCACGTGACTTACGACGTAGAGATAAGCAACCGCAAAAGTCTAACCAGTGACAACAAAGGCTACATTTGCAAAATAGAGATAGCTGCCTTAACTGAATGAATATCGGCTCATTGTACAGCTTGGCTGCAGCAATATTTCCTGTAGAAAAGCTTCAATTTACTTGTTTGATATCAGCCACCGATTCTATTGCGGTTCGATACGAACTGGAATCGAACATCAGCGTGTTCCTAAACACAGGAAAACAGAGGTAGAATCAGACTTGATTGACACGTACTCAGCACGGGTTGTGCAGCCATGATTCCAAGCGAATTTCAGACAACAACGAACCAACACAACCACACTATCTGAGGTGATCACGACGCACAGAGCATCAGGTGCAGCCCTGACTGAAACAGGCGAATGCAGATGATTCTGGTACGATGCATGCAGACACTCAAATCAGAACAGCTATCAGAGTGGCACGCACACAAAGTACCTACCCACACAGTTCACGGGCTAATTCTGAACGAGCAACAAATACAGGCTCCACATCTGCAGCGTATGTTTGATTAAAAGGTGCTTTTAACTGCTAAAAAGGTGCTTTTGCTGCGCCGTTGCCACTGTTCTTGGTACGCTTTCAGGCTTGAGTTTGCATGCATCTCCGAACACATGCAAATTCGGGGGAAATTTGCACAATGTGCCTCTGCGCAGCCTGGGGGTGAGGCTCGGTACAAAGAACCTTCTGCATTTACCTGACATCCGTATTCCTGACGAACACAGAGACACACGCCCTGCGTTTCTGCCTGGATCAAGGGTCTTCTCGCATTTCCTTTTCAATTTCCTTTTGTGTGTTTTTTCAATTCATTAAAAGTGCATTACGTGCATTAAAATGCTTTCATCAACATTCCTTTCAAAATGTCTTGTAAAAAAGTAACTTTGTCTCATTACCACAGTGTAGCTACATGATAGAATACAAAACTACTGCAAGCAAAAATCCGCGACTTTTCGCTTCCTTTCTCTGAGTAATGCAGCTGCACAGGGCGGAACCGGCACAACGTGCTCAGCTTTCACTTCACCGAGGTTTTTGTCCATTTGCCCTTTTACGGAGTTGAAATTTCAGGAATCCAGCTGTCCATCCCGCAGCCAATTGAGAAACGCAACACTTTCGATAACTCGAATGACATGGAAAAAATCTTGGCGGAAAAAGGCAGTTCCTTCCGCAGCAGAACTCCTAACAAACCTAATTATGTTGCCTCAGCCGAAAAAAACGAAGCAATTGCGGAGCTCGAAGTCAAGTCTTTCGTCACATTCTGAAAGACGCTCTTTGCTGCCGTTTATTGTGTGAGAAAATTCTGCAAAGCTGCACAGCTCCAAGTGTTGGAAGCTCTCCCAAATTTCAGGGATTAAATGTCGATCAGGACTGCAACACACTGCCGCTGAAACCTCCTGAGAAATCACACAGAGCACTCACAACTTCGACAATTTTCCGTTGAAACTCAGCACGAGAAAGAAGGATTGCGAAATTGCCGTCTGTCCCTCAGCGCAAGGCAGGGGCAGCGCAGCGAAGAGCCAGTAATTTTAAAAGCACCTGCGCTGGGAGGATTTCAGCAGATCTCTCACCAGACGGGCAGGACCCTCAGACTGACCCGTGCCTCCTCATGGGCACAGGTCGCGTCGCCAACAGCTGATCCATTTTATCCTGACAGCACCGCTACATATTGATGTCACTCCTCCCAGCAAAGAACCAGATTATCCCAGCTGAACGTTCTGGGCATGACGTAGACATGCGCAGAACAACCTTTTCAGCCGGGATTTCTTTTTGCGTCGCTTGGTTCATTCGATCCGGAAACGCAGCCCAAAGTAATTTCAAACTGTCAGTGCCGCAACACATCAAGAAAAACAAGGGGCGCTCCCAAGGAATGGTAGGGGAAGGGCGGACTTGATGTTTGCAAGTTCAGCAGTTCTTCAGGTCACACGAAAGGAAACAAGAATGAAACGGGTGACACCCCCGAGAATTCTTGAATATGCTGCGGGCACCTACGCGCGCCTTCGCTTTGTACTCACGGCGTCGATCTTGTCGTCGTGCTGCAGGATGCGCACGCAGAGCAGGAAGGCGAACAGCAGCTTGTGCTTCTCGAACAGCGAACGACACACGTTGCTGTAGAGGCTGAACGTGAAGTACTCGTTGATGTTCTTCGTGCGCTGCGGCACGTTGTCTGAAACGCACAGGAAGTCGCGTTACTTCTGGGCAATTTCATCAAATCGACAACACATGTTGGGCGATGTAGATGGGAGACCAAACACGCAGACAATTTACCAAATCTCAAAAATGAAACAATTCATGCTCCAACAAAGGCTCCGAGCCTTTGTTGTGCTCTGCTGTTTTCTGGTTGCATGCGTGGCTTTTCCCCCAAAAGGATTGAGGATTTGCTGTTGCGGACGGATTTGGGTGGATTTTCGACTTTTTTTCCTGCCGGCAAACCAAGAGGAAAACATCTGCACTTGCTCTTGATGCAGCAGGCTCAAGGATTTCGTTTTTGAAATGATTCTTGGAAGTCGCAATGTATGCCACGCAAGCAACATCTTTACCTGTTCTTCGGTGCAAATTCGCGACCATGTGATTCTCTGATGCTTACAAAATGCCAACCATTACCATAATCATTTCTTGACCTTGGCAGGGTGTGAATGAAAGTAGATCTGAGGTCTCATACAAAGCACCAGACCACGCAGACCAGACGAACAACAGCACTGCTGTCCTTGACTTGTGGAGTTTTGGGGAAGAAAAAAGTCCATGAAATACGATCAGACAAAGCACACCTACGCTGAGCCAGGGGACACAAACTGAAAGCTGAAAAGATTCACCTGGAGGCCTGACAAACTAGAGCAGTCACACCACTTGAAAAAAAACATTCAACTTCGTTGCACAAGTACCCTGAACCCAATACACCTTCCAACAAACACGACTTTACGCGCCGTCTACAGTCTATCAGGCTTGGTACCAAAAAGTAACCCTGCGTTCCCGTGTAACAACTACAGGCAGACACATGTAGATCTACCTGGATGCCACACGCGCTCTCCTTTGAAAAGAACGCAAAGTTGTAAATCATTTAAAACGTCAGTGTTTGCAATCTTGCTCTGAATCTCAAAAACATGAAGGGCGACGCAATAACTCCTCTTTGTGTATTCTCTTTCAGAGAGGACAAGAGAAGAATCATTAGTTGTGACACGGAACTTCATCCTCAGAGACGCCACTCCGCTCCAAGCCAGGGAAACTAGCAAGATTCCTGTTGTTCAGAAACTGGCCCGGAAATTCGAAAACACAATTAGTCTCGGAAGAGAAGCTGCTTGTTTCACGCGCGGAGGAAGTCAGGCACCGCTGCTTCCCTGGGGGACTTTGAGAGCTGCCAAAACAGTCATGGGCGTCCACAATGTTCTCTGTAGGCATTTGAAAGGTCACGAACAATTAATTGAGCTCGAAGGGAAGCAACAATTCCCACGGAGTTCTCGAATGACAAACGCACAAGTGTTCAGTTCTGAAGCTGTCATTCCACTTGGTGCCGTCCTTGCTGCAACAATCTGGACTCACTGGCCTGAAAAGGTGTCCAAGTGCGAAGTGTGCGCCCTGTCACGCGCTGTGAGGATGGGGCGGCACTGAAACTTCAGGCTCGGCTGTACCAACGCTCACCTGCTTTCTCTGCGTTTGCGATGCCAGCGAGGAAGATGGAGATGAACCACTCGAGGGAGTACTGGTACATGGGGTCGATGTTGGCGAGATCTGCGACGCAGAAGAAGAGGATCTGCGTGTTGACGGCGACCGGTACGTAGAGGCTGCGCGTCTCGTCGATGTCGTGCTCCGTCTCCTCCGCGATCGTCACCTTCGCCTGGAAGGAAACTTTCAGTTCGTCAGAAAGTTGGTTTGTCTTCAGGCGAAAGTATAGCCACCCGTAAGATCATGGAACACGCAGTTCTCTCCAACGAGAAGCAGTGCTCAAGGCAACTGCAGTGCGAAGTCCCTTGGGGGGGGGTGCCCGGGGGGGGTACGGGGGGTACGGGGGGGTACGGGGGGGGTTGGGGGGGCAGGGGACATTTCATCCACCTTGCCATATACAGCATTACCACATGGTGCTTGCCCTAAAGGGACTTCGCACAACTATAACAAGACAAGAGCGTTTTTGTTGGGCCAAGGTCCAAACGTTCTGCACCCTCTGTTCAGGAGGTGGTGAGTACTTCTGGTTGAAATGTCTTGAAAAAAAACAAATACCCCGCATCAACCTACCTTGATCTCCTGCGATTTGATCTTGGACGCTTCAAGCGTGTCGATGAGATCCTCGTCGTCGACCGGACTCCCCTCGGACGCAGACAGCTTGTAGAGGATCTTGTTTTCGATCTCCTTCAGATCCTGCTTCATCTTGGCGTTGCTGACGATCAGCTGGTTCTTGGCTTCCTCCAGGTCGGGGCGCTCCTCCGCCACGACGATCCCGACCAGCTGGTCCTCCAACCCGCTGCGCGAGGGAAGAAAACGTTTCATGTGAAGCAATCAAAATGTTGCGAGGCATGATGCCAGACTAAAGTCAAGCCGAACAATGTCTGAGTCGGAAATTCTGTTTCGTGTGAGAAGCAGCGCAAACGCACACATCAGGTGTTGAATCAGATCCAGCCCTTCGTAAGCTCACCTGGGCGATAGCGTGAAGTTGACGAGCGTCACTTTGGTGGCGACCTCCGGCGTGTAGTGGGGGTTGGGCAGCTTGGTGGTGATGTAGAACTTGAAGTCCTCGTGGTAGGGGATGACGGCGTCACCCAGTTTGATGACGAGACTCCCGGACTGGCGGAACGTCTGTTTGAGGAGGATGGGCTCCAGCGCCGGGTCGAGCTCCTCCCCGACGTTCTCCAGCAGACACGGCTTCCCGAAGCGAACGGCGTTCTCGAGGCTGCGCAGGAAGTCGCGGTCCGACAGCTTGATGACGTCGAGCCCGTTGTCGTGTTCCTGGGAGACGCACGTGGATGTAAGTTACGCTCTTTTGGCCCCATGAAGGTCAAACATGTGCAGAAGAACAGTGAGGCAAAGATGGAAAAAACTCCCATCAAACTTTGGGCCCGAGCCTTGACCACCGTACAAACAATCACAAGCGAAGACAAAAATGATGGAACTGACCAGGTTTTTGACCCACTTGTTGGCCTGACCCTGCGGATCGATGAACAGCGGCCACCGTCTCGAGAACTGCACGATCACCCCGTTCTCCACGCTCAGCGTGTCCTGCAGCGTCACGTTTAGAGATGATGTCGGATGAGAACAGACAGGCTTGGTCAAAATTCAGAAAAAGCACAGCAGTCCTGGAGTATCACGATACAAAGAACAAGCGCAGTACCTTGGGCAGCCCTGCTATCTGCCAGCTGCGCACTTTGACGGGGTCGCTGAGAGTGTTGACCAGCGAAGGATTGTCGTTGTACGGAACCTTGTGCGGTGCGAGCTGGCCGATCCACGACTTGACCATGTTGTTCCTGTACTCTCCCTGTGCAAGAAACATTTGAGAGCTTTCAACTTTTTCAAAATGGGGCAGGGATCGAACAAAAGTTGTGGGCAGAACAAGGGAGGAACTTGTGGGCCAGGTCCCCAAGCCAAATTGGGCCAGAAGTCTCCCATTTCCGACGTTGACATTTGCAAACTTGACATCACGCTTCCCTTCGCAAGACCAATTCTTGGGCATGTCACTGGAACCACACCTCCGTTGAGAACGGACACAAGAAAGAAACGAACGTTGAAGAAGCCGAGGTAGGCGATGGAGGCAGAGCAGATGAGGAGGTCGCCGAGGATGTTGCGGACGATCACGGAGAGTTCCTCGACCGTCTCCTGCCAGCGATGCTTCTCGTCCGCCAGACCGTTGATCAGCTGCAAGAGTTCGGTCAACGCGTGATAATGTGGCACGTGTCCGTCCGTACCTCCTTCACTCTACGGGTTTCAGAGTAAGAGGGTCTTTCACACGCATTTCTTGGTTCAAGATTGGATGAACTTCACTCGAGGGCGCTGGTGCGTTTGTTTGTTGTGTGCAGGGTTCACAAGTTCAATCGTCAAGACAGTTTTTGTCACCTTGTCGGCTCTGATGAGGCGCTGCTGACACAAGTCTGTCTTGAATTCCAGATCTTCTTTCTTCTGCACACACTCCTCGTACTTTGCTTGCAGGGTGGCTATTCCTTCCTCAACCTGAAAACGCATAGCATCTTGAGTTTCTTTTTTTCTCTCTCCATCTTTGAGATTTCAAGAAAATGCAATCTGTTTGAAAACTACCAAGACCAACGCCATTGGTTGAGATTCATCAGACATACCATGGCCTTTGACTCATACAAGGACGCAATGCATGACGCACCTATCATAGCCCCGACCCGACCCTGCCTCACCTCTCTGAGCCGAGCCTTGGCAGCGTCGAGGAGGCGCTGCGTCTCGGCGAGGTCCTCCTGCGCGATGCGCAGCGCCTCCCGCTTCGGCGCCACCGCCTTCGCCACGAAGTGATACTTGTGCATTGCGCGCACCCACTCACAGATCGACTTGCACGCCTTCGACACCTGAGATACAAGAACACAGGATTCACTTCTGTTCTTGCAATGTTGATCAGTGTTGTTTGGATAATGTTTTGGAAGGCAAAGCAGTGGTTGTTATTTTCAGTGTGAAATGGAATGAGTCACAAAAACAACGACGCCACTTGTGTAAATCACACATTGTTCGTGCGTGCAAACCTTGGCGATGGCGGTCGGAGTGAAGTCTTCGTTGTCGATGTACGGCTGGATCTTGGTGATGATGGCGTCTGCGATGTTGTCCTTGTCGTACTTGAACAGCGACTCGAGGAACTTGCCCGGTTCCTGCAGCAGCGCCTTGCCCGGCTCCCAGTAGTCGTCCACCTTCTCCCCAGGCTTCTCTCCCGCCACCTTCTTCGGTTTGACGCCCTTCATGATGCACACGGTCTCTATGACAATCTTGACGCCGATAGGTGGGCGCTGCATCGTGCGCACTTCCACCACGTCGTTCTTGTTGAGTGACTTGAGACTCGCGAGCGCAGCGTCGAGCGCCGGCAGCGCTTCGTTCAGATCTCTCTGCGCGTCGTCTGCGATCGCCTGCGTCTCCCTCGCCTTCGCTGAGGCCTGAAATTCTTCCTTCTGAACGATCGCTTTGGTCTCCTCCGCGATCTTCGTGTCGGTCGTGATTTTGTCCATGGTGGAGATGGACTCCTCCACGGCCTCCTGCAGCTGTGGCTCCATGGTCGCCAACTCCTCCTGCAGTTTCTGCACCTCGTCCGCCGTCGCCAGTAGCTTGTCCAGTCCAGTCTTGGTTCGGTTTCGAGCCTGTTGAACCTGGAATTTCTTCACCCCGATCAGGTTGCTCAAGATTCCAAGCAGCTCGAGGTAGCTCGTCGGCGTCACGTAGTTGTGCCTGGACAGCTCGTGTTTGTACTTCTCAGAGTTCTCCGTCACCGATGAGTGCACATGTTGACACATTTCCACCTGCAAACAAGACGATGCATTTTGTACCAGAACCAGCAACTGCGCACACGATAATCTCACATACGGTAAATTTTGCGATGACAGTGACAGCAAATCAGAGGGAGAGTTCTGACCAGTCCGTCAAGCACTTCGTCCGTCGCGTCCAGCTCGGGGATGTCGGACAGGAAGCGTTTCGCCACCGACTGCAGCGCCTCCGCCGGCCAATCGCTGAACCAGTCGATCGTGCAGCAGTTGACCAGGGCCGGGAACTGACGCAGCCGAGCGCGGAACACCTCCCCGATCGGACTGAAGACAAATCTCTCTCGTGCAGATTCTTTGGCACAACTGACATTGGCACATTTGACATTGACAACAGTCGCAAACCTGTTTTTCGTGTCGAGTGAAATCAGTCGAAACTGTCAATGCCAACGCATTTTCTTGAGTGCTCGCATACACACAGGCACACGCACCCTGATACGTGCACACATACAGAGACACACACACAAGCGCGCGTGCTGACCTCATGGCGATGACGGTGTGGAGGTTGGTGCGGATGCGGCGCGTGTAGGCGGCGAACAGGTTGGTTTTGGTGGGCGCGAGCTGCGCCTCCTGCACGAGCGGCTTCATGGCCGTGTAGATCTGGTCGAGCTCGTCAAACACGTAGATGTTGGGAACGTCGCCCGAGTTCAAGATGTTGTTCAGGTCCTCCAGGAACGACTCCGACTTGATCTGAGGGAAACAAGATTTCACGTGAAAAAAAGACTCCACAAAGACACAGAAAATGGAGATGCCATTTGCGGAATCCAAGAAGTTGTTCGTGTCACACGTGTCTGCATCGCGTACCTGAGTATCACTGAAGAGGAAGACCACCGGAACGTTCTGGAGTCCGGCTTTCATCATCACTTTCTTGAGATCCTCTCGCCATTCAGCTACGCCGTAGTTCTTGGACAGCTCAATTTGGAAGCAGTCAAATTCCGCCCTGTAGACAAACAAAAAGAACACTAATTTTGCAAACAAACTGACTTCCTCACACATGAACACCGCAAACTCTGGAATAAGAACACCAGATCGAACAGTGCAAATTGTGCCATTCTGAAGTCACAACCACCGCAGGCAAAGTCACTTCCACCCTACCTCCCTCCCCACACGTGACTCACATGTGCGCGGCGAGGCGCGTCATGCTCTGCCGCCCGCTGCCGCCCATCCCGAGCAGCAGCGCGTTGCCGAGCGGCTGGCGGATGATGCGCGACACGCGGCACATGTGCGTCAGCGCGTCCATGAAGAGCACGAGTCGCATCTGCGTCGTGGTGGTCTGGTTGTAGTCGTCGAGCGCCTCCTCCGCGATGTGCACCATCTGTGCAGGGAAAAGGGATATTTCAGCATCTGTCTGGTAATTGCCAACTTGATTCAGAAGATGATGTTGGTTTTCAGACTTGTTCTTCCGTTGCTGGCTTTTGTGTGTTGCACCAACAGAACAGTAGATCAAGAGCGTATCAAAAGATACGCGTGTCAAGCAAACGGTACCTTCGCGTGGTCCTCAATGTGGACGTAGATTTTGTTGTCAACACTGGGAACCATGAAGTGACTGAAGAGCAGCGGTTCCTCCGTGACAACGTCCTCGAGTTTTGCACTACAAGGACAAAACAGCAATGATGAAACAAGCTTCCCAACTCAAGGAATTGGGTCTCAAGAGCAGGACCCACGCAGACCATTGAGTTCGCACCTGAAGTGTTGGAGCATGTTGTCCTTGAGCAGCGTGGTGAACCAAGTTTGGTCCTGGTCGTTGACGAGACGGTCGTGGAAGACGCGGCAGTTTTCGTGGTACCAGAGGCGCAGCACGTCCTCCAGGGACTGAATAGAAACCACAGCAGTTCATTGACAATGACAGACTCGTCTACTTGCAGACTTTGATCTTTGCCTGGGTCACGCCAATTGTTTCGCACTCCCTGCAAGTTCTTCACAGTTGACATGACATACGAGTCAGCACATCACTCAACACACAGTGCTCACCTCCAGTTTGGCCGGATCGAACATGAGGATGCCCTGGAAGACTTTGGAGAGGTCGCGCAGGTTGAAGGTGTAGTGCGACTTGGCTGGGGTCGGCAGCAGCTCGGTGATGATGGTCTGATAGACGTTCATACAGACGTCCACCAAGTTCTCACACTGATCCTTCAAACTGGACGCCAGAGCTGCAGACGAAAGGTGCAAGTGTGAACCAACCATGTTTGTATGCATCCGAACTCACAAGATTCCTTTCTTCATAAACTTGATTTCTTGGTCAGTTTCGAAGCTGTTCTCAATGAAATGAAACTGCACACAAACGACTAAGGATCCTCCGAATTCAAAGGGAACGACACGTACAGATCCAGGAGTCGAAGATGGTGCCGAAGATCTTGCGCATGCTGTCGGCCTCGAGCTCGGTGAAGGCGAGCATGTTGAAGTGTCGCGTGAGGCGCGCCGTGACCGGGTTGCGCCCGCCGCCAGGGGGACCCATGGCGCACACCAGGCTCACGTCCACCAGCCGCCGGAACTCGCCTGGTCAAAAGGACGGAACAGTCACTCGTGTTTTATTCACAGAAGACATTTGCACTTGTCGAGTACGGTTCGCATGACTGATACCCGAGAGTTTGAGCCACGAACAGCAGTCTATTTGATTGCTCAGAGTTCCAAGGTTCAACAGGAACATTGACTGCCAAGATCATTCATTCAACAGGTCCAAGAACGGTCCATGGCAGACGTGCTTTTGTCCCAAAGTCACGCTTCTCGTTGCGACTCACCGATGGCCTTGCGGTCGTACCAGCCGTGGAAGTCCATCCACTGGCGGATGAGTTCGATGGGCGGCTGCGCGCCGTACTTCTCCAGCGCCGGCATGTTCAGGTCGTCCACGAAGAAGATGAAGTGCTTCCCGAGCGGCGGACCAAACACGCCCTTCCGCCTGAAGTGGAGTGGGTTCGATTCAGCGAACCCGGTGCAGCGCACTTGCACTGTTTCCCATTGCAATGGGATCAGACGCTGTGTGCCACACTGGTGCACTGAAGGACAAATTCCACGAAACACAGCAATTTGTTTGTAGGAATTGATCACGGAATCAGGTTCCTTGATGCACATTCCTGAGATGCGCTGAACTTGCACAAGGCACACTGAGTAGGGCATAACATTCCAATTCACCTCTTGTCGAGTTTTCCATCGATGAGATCCTGGGTCTGGTTCACAGACGTTTTCGCGGAGAACGTGATGAACTCCGGGATGTAATCCTTGGGCATGTTCCGAGACAATTTGTCCGCGATCGCGAGAGTCTTCCCGGTTCCCGTCGGTCCGACGCACAGAACCTGAAGCAGGCACCCAGTCAACTGTTACAAACCATTCACTGCTGGAACCAGAAAACAAATGTGAAGTCTCAGGCTGTTTGTGTCCTTGAAACTGGCCTGCGCACAATGTACGCTGCAAATCGAGGACGGATCCGCATCGGTACCGTTTTGTTGTTGGTGAGGAGCTTCTCGAGGATGTAGGCGGAGCGCACGGTGTCCATGGTCGGCACGATGATGTCCGAGAACTTCATGTCCCACGTGATGTTGTACTGGGGCGTGTTGTGCATCCAGTTCAGCCACCGCGCCTGCGCACATCACCGAAAGAACATCATTGGACGGAACCAAGAGCATTCTTGCCACACTTGCATATGTGTGGGACCACACACACGCGCGCACACCCAGACACCCTGCAACACGGGAAACAATACACACACAACCCCTGTAACAGGCACTGATGAGCTGCTTTCTGACCTCTCGTTTCTTGAGTTCCTCCTCGTCGTCCTCGTCCATGGCCGGGAGACTGATGCCCGCGTCGTCCAGCACGTAATCGTACACCAGTCCCTCCTCGGGAAACGGCAGCGACACCTGTTGAGACAGGAGCCACGGGCTCAACACACTGACAGACCAAAACTGCATTCAGCCGCTTTGGTGTTTCCCTGGCGTCTTCAATGCAGAACACAAGGTTTGATGCCTCGCAGTGTGCACTGACACTCACGGAATTCGCACAGACAGTGCACGCTGACACAAGCAACAACAGGACGCAATGTTCGCGGGTCACCAAGAAAGCGCCTTACTTGAGCAGTTTTGGAAGTCTCTCTGATCCAAGCGTCGAACTTCTTGCGTCCGTCGTTGTCGCACGTGGCGCCGACTGTCCAGACGACGGAGAAGATGAACCAGGCGTCGAGCAGCTCCGGGAGCCGCGCCGCGCGCTCCGCAGGCACCGGACGCTCCCCCTGAAACAGACCCGCCACACTCAGAACAACTCCAACATTTACTGTGTAGAACATGCACCAGCAATGTGAAATCTTCGTGATAAAGTTGAGTGATCTTGAGGAGAGACAATTTCGAGAAGTTTCACTCTTCAGAGAAGAAAGATTCCGACGTACTACAGAACAGAATCACATGCAGTACATTTGATCATTTCGCATGCCACGCCACCTCCACACTTACAACTGAGTTTCGCACCCCATGCTGGAAACCCCACATGCAAGAAGCGGTTTCTGAAAGCGGCCATGCACCCTGAGAGCAACACGCGCCTTTTCAAAACAAGACACCAAGGCACATTCCAATCCACGAACTTCAGAACTTCAGGAACTAAACAAGAACAGGATGAAAGTTGGTCGAGTTCGCATGAACTGAGTATTTTCTGGACATGACAAGACAAGAAAAGCTTTCCGCTCCTCTGAGAAACAGAACAGGTTTCACAGGGTTACAGACCTGGGAAAGTGTAGATCTACCCTTGTAACAGACATTATTTACAAGTCAATCGTACAGTTTGTGTCTTACCGCCTGACGCCTCAAGGTCTGGGAAATGTGAAGATTCAATCAATTCAACGATACAAACAGAAATTGGAAAGCGCGCATGCAAACCAGATCAATGTAGTGACTGGTTAGCTGCGCAGTTGCAGCCTTTGACCAGCTCCCTTTTCTGGGCGATTTTTTCGTGCGATTTTTCAGCGTCGCGCAGGGTCTCCGTGAAAATTGAATGTGTGTGTTTGATGTACGCGTGTGTTTGTTGCGTTGGTGTGTGTGTGTGTGTGTGTGTGTGTGTGTGTGTGTGTGTGTGAGCGCGAGTGTTGGCGTGTGTGTGTGTGTGTGTGTGTGTGTGTGTGTGTGTGTGTGTGTGTGTGTGTGTGTGTGTGCGCGCGCGTGTTGGCGTGTGTGTGTGCTTGGTGTGCACATACCTCCTTCGGTACGAAGGGCGCGAAGAAACAGTCGAGCATCTTGAGCAGCGAGAAGGTGAGGTTCGAGTCCATGGTCGTGACGATCTCCTTCAGGTTGTGCCGCAGGAAGTCGATCCCGGGCTGCAACAAGCAGAACGCACTCAGAAGTTCCGCTCACCAACATTTCGTTGACACGCTTTCCCTTCGTCTGACACATTCAAAAGCACACCAAGCAATGGACAATTCTCGTGTCGGGGCCCAATGCGCAGACGTCAGGACGCGCACTCTTATTTCCTCCAACTCAGACGATGAGAGGAAATGCAATGGCGCCAGTTGTCAACAGCACCAAGTATCCCGACCTCGAGGAAGATATTGAAGAGGTCCGTGAGGCGGGCGCGGTGCGTGTAGACGGCGTCGGGCACGCGCTTCATCCAGCACTCGACGAACGGCTGCAGCCCCAGGATGCCCGGCTCGAGGTAGACCATCCCGCAGCGCGACACCGTCGCCGGCGACGCCACCGCCAGGTCCGCCACCTCGAACATCATCGTCATGTTCTGAAACACACGGTTGAGAGTTTCTCGTGAAGTGTGGTCCGCGCAGGGGAAAAATGAACAGGAAGCGGGTTGCAGGGATGTCCAATTCGAGCTGTCAACCCCACAGGTCGCTGATCTTTTCCGAAAACGGACTCAACGTTTCAGGTTTGCACTGCGACGCCTGTTCACACATCTGACACTTCCTGAAATGTCCACAATCGAATCTGTTTTCTTACGTCGGTGAGTTTGATGATCTCTCCGCTGCTGAGACAGAGCTTCTTGTTGTCGTCCAGCACGGTGTTCATGTTCTCGATCCACACGGCGTCGACCGGCCCGTCGAACATGTACCACCGCTTGTCGTCGTCCGGCGCCGTCGTCCCGACCCGGATCAGCGACGACAAAATTCCATCCGTCCTGCGGGCGTCACAGGCGTCAACGTTATGATTGATCCCATTCAGATGACAGGAAAGAAAACACACAGAAACAAGTTTTCTCTGTTGCATCAACTAGACCATGGGATGGTTGTCCTCACACCACTTCCCTGCATACCGCATGGTTCCATGTGTCCGACGCACCTTGTTACCCCAAAATTGAGCATCAAAAGAAGGGGTGCAGGAAATAGGGCCAAAACGTTGGAGATGTGTCTTGTTCTCGAATGCGTCTTGTGCAAGGAGCGATACAGTACAACTTGAAAATTCTCTCAAGCTCCTTTGTGCGAGCACGTACCATTCGTGGGTCATGATGTCAAACTCGCCGTACAGCTGTCCCATGGTGATGGACTTTGGGTTCAGGATGTAGGTGTGCGTCGTTTCGAAGGGCGTCCCCGCGGGGGACGTGACGCCCTGGAGCAGCGAGCACGCGCCCTGCAGCACCTCGTACACCTTGGTCTTCCCGGACCCGGTGGGACCGACGAGCATCAGGCCGTGTCGCACCACCGTCGTCTCGTACAGCTGGATGCACTTGTGGATGAAGCCTGAGAAGACAGATAATCTGTCAATGTCAGGCTGCAGGAGAGGTGGGCTCAAACGAAGAACCAACCGGCAAGATTCGTGAAGCGAGTTGAGGTTCTTGGCCGTTCAAGATTGAAAAGTCTTCAAACCTTCGACTTCCTTGAGGTTGAACTTGGCGCATGTTTTCCTCAGAGCCGTGTCCAGTTCTCCATAGTCTATGGGTTCTTCCCTGCAAGAGAAGGAAACAACATCAATACTTGCTCGGTACGCATGATCTTTCAACGAACACATTTACCCGAGTGGATCTTCTCTCACAGGGTTCTTTGCAAGGCGAGAATCCTGCACTCACTTGATGTTGGGGAACAGATCGGACACGATTCCGTCGAAGAGCTTGAGGTCGTCCATGAGGAACTTGGGCACGTTGACCTCGCGGATGGCGCGCAGCACGATGAGCTCCTCGCTCATGTCGGCGTTCTGCCGCTTCAGGTTCCCCGCCGCCGAGATGACCGACTTGACGGCGCGCATCCCGAAATCGTAGTGATCCTGCATCACGAGACCCAGCAATGAACGCGCACATACTCCAAAACACTTTGCTGATGCATGACCATCTTTGACGTCAAATGTGATGACAATGAGGCACCTTCCCTGCGCTTGAGGGCAAATGACGATTCTGCAACTTCTATTTTTGACGAACACATCCAAGTGATGGATTCGCCCCAGGTAAAAGTCGATCACACTAACTTGAGAGCTGAGCTGCTCCGAAGACAGTTTGAAGGTCGTCGTGATCTTTTCCGCCAGGTTCTTGGCGTCACTGAACCCGAACGAGAAGAGCGAGATCTCCGCTATCAGCGCGTAGTCGGGAACCATCATGGCGACCGGGCGGAACAGCGCCTGCGCAACAAATCAAACATCTTTAAGGACCAACAAAACTGAGAACCAAGATGTGCCCGAGACATTTTGACCAACACCCTGAAAAAGATTTTCCCCACAGTAACACCAGTCCCAGGTGGGCATTACACACCTTGAGGTTGTCCGGCAGCTCGGTCCTGCCGGCGTAGCCCGGGTTCATCGTGATGAAGACGGCGCACGACGGCTTCAGCGCCAACTCAACGCCTTCAAACATGAACCGGTCCACCTGCAAATTCACACAGAACACTCCTCACTGACATGACTCTCACTACACAAAATCGCTGACGTTCTGAAATTCCTCTTGAGCTCTGTTTCATTGATTGAAACTTGTCGACAATTTATGTTGAGTTTTACTTTGACAAAAGTACTGCACGCGTAATCTTAACACTCAATGGCACTACAACTTACACTTGCAAAGCAATTTTCTCTCCATTATACAGACGATCACACGTTACCTGAGCCCTGAGCGCCGTCTGTATGGTCATAATCTGCTGCGCCACCACCGACAAAACCTCGATGTCTATGCGGTTGAACTCATCGAAGCACGCCATAGCACCAGCGCTACGTGTTATTATTGGTAACTTGTGCTACAAAGCATGCTACAGTGAACGTGATTGGACCATTTCACGCAGATGGGGGAGGACACGAGGCGGAATCTGCGAGTTTTCGCGCAGGACCCAATCGCAGTGATTGGGATTTGTTCCCTTCACAAAGAATCACAAAAATGATTTTCAATGAAACGAAGTTCTCGACTCCTGTGTGGCAAATTTAGAAGTATTTCATGCGCAATGGCAATTTTTCATGCAATGGGAGAATGTTCACTGGTCGACGGGCAAGGGCACACGCCTTACACAGCTACTTAGCTCTCTGGGCCTGAGCACCAGATACTAGGTTCCTACCCTCTGCTGCTGCGCTTTCTGAATGGTCGTTATTTGTTGCGCAACAACCGACAACACCTCAATATCTATTCGGTTAAATTCGTCAAAGCACGCCCACGCACCACCACTGGAAAGTGTCATGCAAACCAATGTTAGCGTTGCCAACAACAAGAACCGTTCGCGCAAACGATATTTCAAAGTTTGCTCGAAAAATTTTCAAGATGCTAGTGAGATGAAGATGGTTGACAGTTGAAACACACATGATTCCCACATGACAGAATCCAACACCAGAAACTCATAATTTATTGACACTAACCTCGCAAGACCTTTGAAGAATTTCCCCATGGCCATGAAATCCAGCTGGTCGGAACAATTGAACACCACACACTGAATGGCCATCGCCTTGGCAAGATCCTGGAAACAACAAGCATGCAAACAAACATCAATCCGCAGTTCCAATTTTCATGACATTTTTTGAGTGTGACAGTGCTCGGTCTGAAGCCACGCAGTGCCCTCACGCAGGTTCACCTGGCGCGCAACTCACCTTGGTCGTCTCCGTCTTGCCGGTGCCGGCCGGCCCCGCGGGGGCGCCCCCGAACTTGAGGTGGAGCGCGCCGGTGAGCGTGAGGTAGCAGCGGTCCGTCAGTGGCGTGATGACGAGTCGCCCCGTGTTGCCCAGATACTCGTACCCGTAGATAAACTCTGCGTTTACTGCTCGCGTGTACAGGTTGTCGTTCTGCCAGTAGTACCTACACGATGCGAAAAAATAATACTGCACTGACGGATTGCAATTTGTGCCTCACCTCAGTGATGTTGACCTGTTCTCTCATTCGTTGCTTTGGAGCACTCAGAGTGCTGACGTGACACTGACCTGAGCTGACTGATCCATTCAAAATCGTTGACGTTCTCGACGTGCTCGTCGATCATCCTCTGCACCACGTCGCGCGCGTGCACCTCGATCACGATCAGCGCTGACAGGATCATGCGGCCGATCTTCGTCAACGGACTCCGCACAAGGTTCCTCAGACCGTCGAGCTGCTCCAGCAGTTTGTCGTACAGCCCCGGCAGGTCCTGGTCCTCCAACGCCTGGGACACGCCCGCCGTCCACTTGGTCTGACATCCGGCGATCACGACTTGACCAGGCCACTGCAGAACCCAGTCCGTCCTGGGAGTCTAGAAAAGCCAAATCATCTGTCTCAAAAACGTGCACATACGTGCACAGAACATATATACATGCGCGTTTGTACGAGCGCGTGCACGTCTGCAAACTGTAATTGCTTCTGCGAAGAATGCTTTTGAATGTTACAACAAGGTCAATGACCCCGTGATCGTCATCGCCGTAACCTGTTCGTACGCGTCGAGCGCCCTCTGGATGATGATGCGCAGCGACTCCTTCATCACCTCCTCGATGCGCAGCATCCAGTCCTCGACGTTGCCGCGCGGGTAGAGCTCCTCCGTGAAGGCGACCTCCTCCCCCTCCGCCGAGAACATGCGCGTGATGCGCAGGTCCGACTCGAACTGCAGCTGTTATCAACGAGAATGCCAACGGGCATTGAGTCGCGCTGTGAGTTCACCAATGCTGCACATGTCCAAGTCCAACTCAGGAGTAGATGTTGTGCGACCTGGGAGGGTAGGGGTGTCACGCAACATCTACTCTCAGAAGACATCTAAAAATTTTCTGAGTCCAACTCTGGAGTAGATGTTGTGTGACTGGGGGTTGGTCACGCAGCATCTTCTATTGGGGGATGGGGACAACAACAGCAGATCAACCCTCATTGTGCGAAGTCCCTTTAGGGCAAGCACCATGTGGTAGTGCTGTATCTGGCAAGGTGGATGAAATGTCCCCCGGGGCCCGGGCCGGGGGGGCCGGGGGGCGGCCCCCCCCGGCGCAGGGCGGGGGGGGGGGGGCGCGGGGGGGGGCGGGGGGGGCGGGGGCCCGGGCCCCGGCCACTGGGCGGACTCCGAGCGCACAGCTTCCCCAGCTGGATGGAGAAAATGGGGGGGGGGA
>JAAUXT010030726.1_pt1 | contig 38077 bp, 15 predicted proteins | sample 7278171 | NCBI WGS metagenome assembly JAAUXT01 (sample SAMN14350112, study PRJNA611818) | marine sediment metagenome | isolation source: surface marine sediment (1.8m) | place: French Polynesia: Moorea | collected 2018-08 | reverse complement strand
CGCGCTATCAAATTTTCTGTCGTGTGTTTTCTTCGGGGGTGTTTTTTTTTTTTCTGTCTGTCTGTCTGTGTGTGTGAGAGAGAGAGAGAGAGAGAGAGAGAGAGAGAGAGAGAGAGAGAGAGAGAGAGAGAGAGAGAGAGAGCATTTCCAACTCGAGCCCGTTTCCCAGTTGTTGTCGACGGCTCATGAATACGCGGCGCTTAAAGCTGAGCTCTCCCCGGGTAATTTTCTCCTCGACGGATATTGTGCTGAAATCCCTTCCAACCCACTTCCTTAATTAGCAACCAGCCAATTTTGGCCTCTTTCACACTGGATACATCACGCGATCCGTCCGTGTGATGCTGCATCGCGAAGGAATGGTCTCTCAGAACACCGCGACGATTTGGCCCAAGTGGAGACCGAGAAACGTGGACGAACCCTCCAGGAACCAACGGCAAATCCTCTGTACCTCCCACGGGGAAGAGTCGCCACGCATGATCTCCTCAGAGAGCACGTCACGCCTTTGTGTTTGAGTCAAAGTGGGAGCGCTGCGTCACTCAAAAAGGTGCTGTGCTCGTTGTCGCAGGAACGCAGCGCGTGACGCATCCAGTGCGAAGCGGACCTTGTGTTGGAGTGAATCTGCATGCCGAGCAGCTCGAGGTCGACAGCCCCTCCAATTCGCTGCAGTTTGAGCGACTTTGAAAATTGTGACACGACGCTGCGAGTCGAAACGAGGGAAGCAGAACTGTGGGGCCCATTTGAAGCGATCGTGATTTGATGAGACTCTGCCACTCAGTTCCAGGCTGCTTTGTGGCAGCGTACTCGCACATTCATCTGTTCACGTTCCAAACGAAAGCAGTTGAGATCGGACTGCCCTCAGTCGAGGCTCGAGGCTCGGAGTTTGAGGGTCTGATGTCAAGGAGTCAACCGAGGGAATGAAGTCAAACGCCGGGGTCACTGCCTGGGTCTGTAGCCTGTGGACATTGGGATGTTGGACCGTCGCCCCAGGCCGTTTCTCGGAACCGCTTCAGGTTCCCAAAACTTGTTGCATCTTCCAACCCTACATTCCAAAGACTGATGGCGATTTGATCACCTCACCAAGTCACTTTGATATTGTTCTGTGAATAATTCATTCACAGAGATGAGAAAATATCGCGAACACTTCCATCTGTGCGCCGCAGCTCAAATTTTCACGAGGAAAGCCGATTTCATTGCAATCGGAAACGCATTGAGAACGATCGATCGACTCCGCGTTGCAACACGAAACTTCCCCCACCCCCACCCCAAGACAATCGCTCAGCTGAAACTCACAGAGAAAGGCTGGTGAAGGAGCTTCATTCACACAAGATGCGTCACGCACCGCGGCCCCGCTGCACAACTGAGCCGAGGACTGACAGGAATGGCACGGGCCGTGTGGCTGAGTGGGTTTGGGACGCAACGCGTCTGGTGTGAACCGGGCCCGAGGGGAGCTAACGAGAAGACTCACTTTGAGGAAGCCTTCCCTGTGATCGCTGAATCAGTGCATCATGTGCGTGTCTCACACCAGAGGAGTCGTACATTGCGACGCTGTGGGACAGAAGCGCTGAGTCCACAACAGCCAAGGGACACAGCACGTGACGCAGCTGAAGCGCAGCGCATGACGCAGTGCGAGGTGCAGCACGCGACACGGGATGGGAGGGACGCAGCCTCTTTCTTCCCACAGGGCTGAAGACGGGGCTGGGAGACGGCGCACGACGCAGCGCCGAGACGCAGCGCGTGACGCAGCGCGAGACGCCCCGGTGTGAACCCGGCAGCAGTAATCAGCGGCTCACTTCTCACAGCACAATGCTCCGCCGCTGCTCGTTTTGCGATTCCTGTTAGCGCAAGATTTTTCTTCTGAGATGGATCCACGACGCTTCTGTTGGGAGAAAGTCTGATTATCTGTGCAACAAATAGGAAAGAGCAAGAATTGCCTCGATCTACCGGGAATCTCCACAAACACGTCTCTGTGTCTCAGCGTCGTTCACTTGAGGAAAGCAAAGCAACTCTCAGGAAGACGTTCAGTTCAACATGGAGTTTTTTGACAGGAAAGGAGAAACTTGATGGTCAACTTCACCCAGCTGAATCGTTCAGTTGGGGGAGATGAGGTGGTGACGGAGGTTCGGGGCCTGGGTCTCCTCGAATCTGTCTGTGTGTCCTGGTTGTCCTGGATCAGCCGGAGCGACGCGGCTGTGGAGAAAACGCGCAGCTCAGCAGCTCACACCACAGCTGTGTCAACAACAGCTCTGACGCACCAAGGCTTCTCACTCACCGGAACACGCTGGACGAGAAGGTTTTTGTGAGTCAACATCGAAATCAGAACGAAAATTTGAGTCTGGAGTGGGTTGGTGTCATGAGACTTCGAACCCATTTCAAATGATGAGAAAATCTTCAAATTTACCACAATACCAATTTTTGACAAACAGTGGCAAACAAAAGCACCATGATGCTCAGCGCGGAAGAGCGGAGAGTCAGTGCGCCAAACAACAGAATCAAAGGAAAATCTTCGACAGAAATGGTTGACATGTGACAACCGGCGCTGCTGTACTTTTCCCCCTTCCCTGACCTTCCTGACCAGTCGGCAGTTCTGCCCCACGCTCGAAACGTGAACACATCTCGAGCCCGAACAGAGCGGTCGGCCCACTGCACGAAGCCCAGGGGTCAAAGTAACTCCTCTGGGCAAAACCAACGACGCAAATTTGTTTGACCTTCAATGTTTCAAACGAACCAAGAGCTTCAAGCCTCAAATTCCCAAAGATGGAAGCTCAGATCGTTGGACCCTGGCTGGGACCGAGGCTGCCCCCCCCCCCCCCCGGCGTGCGGTAGAGGTCGTGGCTCAGATCTCAAGGCGATGCATCAGCGTCGCGACAGCGCTGTGCATAATTGACCGGGCGCGTCCGTCGTGCGTCGGGTCACTGTCCTTGTCACTGCGTCGCAAGAGGATTTTGTGAGCACCAGCAAATCCAAAAAATATAAGCAATAAGCACTCACCGAGCAAGTTTTCGGAGACAGAAGGTGCATTGCGTCATGGTTACCTTCGCCACAGATTCATCTTGAATGGACAGAGAAGAAATATCTCAGGGCTGGGTCCAAGGGCAGACCCGGGGTGGGTCCAGGGTTGGAACCGGGGGGTTGGTTCAGGGATGGATCCAGGAAGGAGGGTTCTGATTTGTCTCATGTCTCGTGATCTTTGGTAAGGGTTGTCTGTAGAGCCAACTCGGCATCGATAAGGTTCTTGTCTCCTTTGAAAACAGAACAAAGGTTGCAGATCTGAGCCTTTGACTCTGAAACCGAATCAGGTGAGCTGAGGAGAGCCAGTGGGAGTACAAACGCTTTGAAACCTGAGTTCTGTGACAGTGCGACGCTGGGAAGTGAGCACCAGATGAGTCTGTTTCTTGGACGAATTCACCGTGCTGTGTTTGAATGGGTGACTTTCACCTGTTTCTTTATGTCTTGGAAAATCTGAAAGATCAGCATGTCGAAGGTGGCTGCACGAGTGGTTCCAGCAGGTCCTTGAGTCCGGACCGCCTTCCCAAACCTTTTTCGTCTTTCTACTGATCAATTACTTTTTTGGAGTGCGAATCTCGGGTCCAGATCATACGGCCACAACGTCGAGAACCTGCAGGCTGTGGTCTTCGAAACCGCAGCAGTGCAGTCGATCCTGTACGTACTCGCACACCAACCCACTCGCGGGTATTGCTTGATCACCTGGCCCTCCCTCACACACTGAGCCTGCGCGCGTGTTCACCTTGCTCGCGGGACCACAGCCCTGCACAAGTGTCTCAGACTTGCTGCGGGTTCACAGCACCGGATGCTTCGTGACCTGCGCATGACGACGTAGAGCCCGTTGGGTCCGCGCACTGACCCGAAGCGTGGCGCGCCGTGTGTGAAAGAGGCTGAAGCCTCGCAGCTGCTCGAGATGCGTGATGAAGAAAAGTTGTGGAAGTGCATGTCGGCTTCCACGTCGGAGCCCGCGATGATGCATCGGGCTCCCGCGCTGTCTTCAGTGTTCAGCGCCACCATCCATTGTGCAGGAGGGTTTGAGGGTTTCTGCAGCTGATCCAGGAGGCTTCCTGCTGGGAGTTTTTCAGAACATGTGCTGCATCTTTCTTCGATGAAAAATCAGTTTTGTTTCAACCTCAGAAATCATGTTTGATCTGTGTCGTCGCAAAATTGAACGAAACGCAGGTGTGGCTCTGTTTTTGAAAAGCGTGTGCACCGAAGTCTGGTCTTCTTGAGAAACTCTGCAGCTTTGATCTTGCAGTGGGTTGTGTGTGTCAAAGCTATGAGCAACAAAGCGCCGCCCACGGCTCGGAACTCACGTTCCGGCGCTGCAGCCCAGGATTTCCCTGGGGAACCAGACGCCTCTCTCTCTTTCTCTCTCCCTCGCACACACACACACACGCTTCTCTCTTTCTCTCTCCCTCACACATAAACACACACGCTCTCTCTCTCTCTCTCTCTCTCTCTCTCTCTCTCTCTCGCCTGTGTGACCAACAAAGCTCGACACAAAGGATTCAACGTCGTTCACAATCTTTATTTTTATGCAAAAGCGTGGAATCTGAGGACCTCTCCCACGGGTTGAGACGGACCAAATGCTGTGGGTTCAACACCACTTTTCCACACGACACGAATAAGCTGCTTCGGAACAGCTCGGCAAACAACGATCGTCTGTCGCGCCGCACAGCAATGGATCCAACGCTCAATTTACGACAAAACAAATTTAGACCAGCCTCATTTGTGCCGCAGACACATCCTTTCTTTCTTTCTTGAAGTTCGGTCCAGCTGGGCGTGTCTGTCCTCACAAATCCATGTGGATGAGCCTCATCCAGCGAACTTGGGCTGCAGCTCTATCAGCGGGCTGAAAGCGACAACAGCTCTGCGCGGAGCCGCTGCGGCCGACAACACGGGCGTCGCCTCGTGGGATGATGAATCTGGAATCGAATCCCTCATCATGGTCAAGAGCATGTCGCCCCATTCCGCGGCCCAGGCCCGACCGGTCCACACTGGGCACGTCACACGCAGCGACGCAGCGACCTGGTACAGCGCTACATTCACGTTCTCATCGGCAAGTGGGGGGGGGGGGCTGGACTCTCAGAGGACCCACTTGTAACTTTGTTCGATCTGACTTATGACCAAAAATTTTGGATGCGCCTTTGGACCCGCTGCTGCTGTGCAAATCTGGAGCAACGAGACACTCAGCGTGAAAGAGGCGTTGGGCTGCGGACGACCGAGACGGCACCGGACGGACGGCTGGGCTGTGAGACCCGCCGTGATTCATTCCCTCGGGTCACGAGGCCACCGCAGCTCGGGGAAAAGTCGGACTGCACAGATGAAGCGCGTCAGCGTCTGGGGTTCGGGGGAGGATCTGCAGGGGAAGATTTGCGGACGATTTAAACCACAGTGTGGGGTTCTTTCGGGTTCCGCGACACATTTTCACGCTCAACCCGATTTGGCATCGCTGTGCAGAGGTCCACGCGTGACGTGTTCAGTGTGAACCAGGCTCAAATTCTGCTGCTGAAGTATAATTTACGCATCACGCACAAACACAAAGTTCTGCTGAAACACCAAGGGAAACACACCTCACATCATCGAAACAAACAGTTATCACAGGCGCCATGTCAATGTCACATTGCTGTGTCTGGCAAATCTGGAACGACCCTCGGGAGCGCAGAGCGACCAGTTCGCACTGGAGCTGTTTGTCTCGCAGATCTGCGGATCCCCGCCGTGTCCATTGATCACCAAGATTTCCGAAGCTGAATCCGGATTGTTGCTGAGGTCGCGAACTGGAGTCAAAACTCGTTGTCCTGATCCGCGTCACCAGGACGATGCTGCAGCCCAAGTTCGGTGCAGCAAGGGACAGAGCGTCTCAGTCGCGCGATGCAAGGACGGCGCTGCAGTTTCATCCGGCGCAGCGGAAGGCCGCGCAAGGGTCTCGCAACACGTACTCAGGACTCACGCAGGTTCAGTCCCAGGCCTCAAAAAGTACGTTGCAGTAACTCCACGCGAGAGCAGTCCGTACGTGCGTGCTGCTCACCGGATCCTCTGGGTGAGGGCATCAAGCCATCAGGGTCCAGTACCTTCCACAGTGGTCGCTGGACTGCGTCCTATCACATGTGTAGCGTTTCCCTGTGGTTCGGTGTTCCTTATGCAATCGCCTGAACTGGCGTCCTCCGTCCAGCCTTGGTCCCGTCCACCGGGTCCTCTGAGGCGATTCTGGACCCAACATCATGTTCCCTGGAACACGACGGCATCTGCATCGCAGACACCATGTTGTGTCCTCTGGGTCCCGGAAGCTGTGCCCCTCCGTGTCGGACCCCGGACCCTACGTGGCGTCCTCGGGGTCTGTGTCCTCCTCGTCCTCGTCCGCCTCCTCGGGCCCCTCGATGACGAGGATCTGCGTGTCGGCCGGGTGGAACTTGAAGTGTTTGCAGGTGCCGGGGGCGCAGCAGCGCCGCGCGAGCAGCACCACGATGGCGGCGAGGGCGGCGAGCAGCGCGGCCGACCCGAGCGCGATGCCGACCACCTGCACCGTGGAGAGGCCCCACATGAGCGACCCGTGCCCCGTCTGCGTCCCGTCCTGTAACACAAAGAGACGCGACACGCGTTACTCCAGGGGCAGATCCACGACATCTTGTGTTTGCCCCTGAGAGGCTTGAGGTCCGTCTTGAAACACGGGAGACTGAGATGGAGGTGACAGCTCAAGTTCGCTGCACACCTCCATCCAGCCATTTCGAACCTGCGGCCTGTGTGATTCGCAATGGGTCACGCCCCAGGGAATCTCTCTTCCTCAGGGCCAAGCCTCGGGGTCGCAACACAAAACACAAACGTTTTTGTCTCAAAAATCAACGACACTCGCATAGATCTGCACGTCATCCTGGAATATACCGTAATCACTCACATGAATCAAAAAGGCGCGCCTGTTTGCACACACGCTCCGACCTTGAGAGCACGGTGGTTCGTGGCGATTTTCAGTGCAAAAGACGACGTGTGTATTCCCAACGGTGTGCGTTTCTCTTGATGTCCCAGAAACTGCGTCCGAGGATCCACTCCGTGTTCACTTTCTCCGCAATAGCTTTTTGATGCATAATTTGGCCGTTTCCTCTGCTAAGAGCATTTCATGGTTTGGGCATGGCTTTGGCCTTCGTCCACATCCCAGTTGCTTGGTTTATTGCAAACGAGCAGGTCTACCCCTTGCCTAATTAACCTCCCTGATTCTCTGCAATTACGGAGGAAACATGACTCGAGTGGGTTTCGTGGACGCACTGAGTGCTCTCTGCCTTTTACGTCTGGAATAAATGGCCCCGGGGACCTGTCGGGCAGAACTCGCATCCAGGGACGCATCGTGTGTTCCGTCCCCGCGCAAGTCAATGCGTGGGCGCTGTTCGAGTATTGTACGCGTCTGCTGATTCCATGGGACGCAACGAGTGACACAGGTTGAGGTCTGCTTCACAATGCGTGCGTCATACGTTGTACGAGTCAATTGAGCGGTGCGTCGCAAACGACGACGGAGCAACCCGTTGACCAGTGCGCAACGTGTCCAGTGTGGAACAGGGGTGCGCAACTCTGGATACTCACAGGCAGACAGCAATGCTTGACGCAGCAGTGCATGCGGCACTTCTGCTCCCGGGAGATGCTGGCGCACCACGTGTCTGAGCACGTGGCGTTGTGCGAGTGCTGCGCCTGCGCCGGACTCGGCGTCCGGGACGTCGTAAACTCCACCGTCAGATTGGCTGGCAACGTGCGCGGCTCCTGCCGAAAATGCTGCAACAGACACGTTCGAAGGTAGGAAGTGAAATACGAAGAAACGATGTCAGATTTGCAACGTATTTTTGCAAAATACGTCAAACGGATCCGAGGCACTCGACCCTGCAGCCATCTGAGCACCCAACCACTCCCCAGCCCGCACCGCGAAAATGCCTTTGTCATTCATCCTTCCATTAACACTCTTCGTTCGCATGTTTTCCTCGTTGAGGGAAGGGTCAACTTGACCAATATCATGAATTCCACATGATTCAGTTGGACCAACGCACATGTGTTCTCACCTTGGGATGAGGTGCGGGCGGCAAACCGCAGTCCAACGGTTTGTTCGCGACGATAGCTGCTACGACTTTCTGAAAGAGAATCAAAAGAGAAATCTCAGAGTGTGCTCAAAGACGCTGGCTTCGTGGGAAATTTCATGCCTCGTGTGCGTGTGTGGGGGGAGGGAGGGGTGCCTCGAAACTTCATCCTCCAACAAGAGGAGAAGTCACACACAGTTTCTGAAAGGCGATATCGTTTCCTTGCGCGAAGCATCCTCAAACGAGCCTGCCTGAGATGCCGTGAAAACTTTGATGCGTCTTGAAAATATGCCAGGCTGGCATCGGCGGCGTTCACGCTGGATGCGTTTTGCACTGCGGCCCAGCGCGGGTCATCGGACTTTGCAGCGCGTCGCTGAGTCGAAGAGCGTGTTTTTGTTGCGAAACGCTGCGCGCATCGGTGTGAATCCGGCCGTGCAGAGGCTGAGGGTCTGCTGAATCGTGGGTCTGTAAGGTGCCGAGCTCGGTCCCCAAGGGGTCTGACCCTAAAAACCTCAAAACCAGGTGCGTAAGCTTATTTTGGAGGGAGGGGGAAGGCAAGTGGCCAACCATGCTTGTTTTGAACGCACAAAGCAAAGTGCCGTCAGTACAATAGAAGGGTGGCAGATTGTTTTGAGTTGGGGGAGGAACCCCGGGGCAGGGCCCCCAGCCTCCCTCCCCACAGATCCGCTGCAGCGGGAGTCTGACGCCCGACATCGCTCCCCCGGGAACCTCGCTCCATGAGAGGCACATTACTCCCGACTGTGGTTGGATATCTGAATTTTCATCACAGGGAAATGACGTTAAGGCGGCCATTGTGATCCCGCGAGTGAGAAATTAATTTACATTGAGTCGTAAAATGAGGCGAAGCCGCCATACTGAAGAGCGCGCGCAGCCGGGGCGGGAGCAGAGAAACTTTTTGCCTCTCCAGGAAAAAGAACCTGCTTCGGGGGAAATGAAAATCATTCTGCTTCTGCCATCGCAACGGATGATTTTATCAGGAATGTTCCTCGAATTGACTGCCTGTTTTCATTGGCTGTCATTATCGAATTTATCGATCCAATTTGACTGTTCAATTTGAGGTCCTTTTCTTTTTCTGGGACAAAAGTCCGGGTGGGCACGTGATAGATCCAGGAATCTCTCTCCTGCACAGTCACACAGAATGCATATTGGGATGTTCCTCTCGGGGCAAATCCGTGGGGACTTGGAGACTGGGGCCCCTTCGTTGTCCGCGACTAAAGTTACCGCCCACCTCTTCGAGTTTTATGCCGTTGGTGCACTTTTCCGTTGGTGCACAGATCCAGTGCCACCAACCAGATCCCAGATTCGCCCTTGCCATCGACTGCACCCCTCCTCCTGTTTTTCACCCACGGGGACCTCCGGCCGTTTGCTTGGGCTGAAGGTTTGAGGTGGTTTGAGGTGGTGGGCATACCTGTTTGCTTTTCTCAGGGCCTGAGGAGGCCCGATCTCTCTGCCCCTCCCAAACAACGTTTGGCGATTCCCTCTGTACTCGGATCCAGAGCCCTGCTTTCCTCCCCACGCAACTCCTGGCCACGCCCACCATGCTCAATCCTGCACGCACACCTTTCTTATACACACACACTCACCCTGCACTCCCTCTGAAAGCACTGCACCCAGTTGATGCAGCCCGGGGGGCCGCGCCTCCACTGGTCGGTGCACGCGTCCCAGGCGATGTGCTGCCCGCAGCAGTCCCCGCAGTAGAACTTGCCCTGCTCCGGGAAGGCGCTCTGCTCCATCTGCGTCCAGTGGCTCCCTTCCTTCTCTATCACCTCCCCGCTGCAGAAAGCTGAAAGCAGAACAACAAGGACATCCGTGGTGTGAACATAGGGCAATGCCTCGTGTGAAGCAGAAAGTCTGTGCATGGGCGCTGAGTGGTGTGTACGGCCTGAGTCTTCCCGAACACCGGTGTCCGTAACTTCCAAAATTCATCTTCCTGCATGCTTTTCAAACTGTTGATCCAATCCAACAATCTGTGCCATGCGTTGTGTCTATACAACATGGGGCACATCTGCTGTTCCGAAAGGCGCGTCGCGTTCAGCGACTCGAGGTCACGTGGCCAGGTGCAGGTCACTCGACGTCGTGCTTCGCTCACGTGGAAGATCGCTGACAGTTTCCCCTGTAGCCCCGCCCACCCGAAGATCGTGACCCCCGCCCTGTGGCGCTCCGTCACAACTTCCCATTTCTCAAGAGTTAGTCTTTTTCGGGATCGGGCCTCCCTTGGACCCCTCTTCAGACCAAATCCTTGGATTCCCTGCTGAACTTTATTGTTCACATTGTTGTTGGCTTCTCTTGGGAGACGCACTTGGCAGTTGCGGGATCGTTGACACGCATGATTCATCGCCTGCAGAAGAGATTTGACTTAATTGGATGCAACACTTGTTCATTCGCAGTGATTTGTGAAATTGCATCTGATGAATCTCTTCTGTATTCCGACGATGTCGTCACTTTTTCGAGAGCGTCTCTGGGAGATTTGAGGGGTGCGATGTGCGCTCCTTCTTCCGTCTCGACCAAGGCCCAGCCACCAGAGGCCCCAAGTCAACTTGAAGTCTCCCGCAGACCAAGAAAACAAATTCACAGCTTCTATGTTTTGTCAGCATCTGATGGTTAACACCTTGGCCAAGATTGGTCGAACGCCTGTCCCGAAAGTGTTCAGCGGACAATCGACGAAAAGGCACCAAGAGTTGGAAGCACCTGTGGGTTCTAGAAACGGCAGGTTCTGTTCAGACTTTAGTCAAAATGGAACGGCTGCGATGGGCTTGGTACACGTCGGGGGGCAAACATTTCTGTTCATTACAAAGGGGCCTGGATCCTGGGTCCCTGGATCCCCTGCTTGGGCTTGGAACCACCCCCTGAATCCCTTTGAACATCTTCCAATGCCGCCCTTGGCTCAATGAACACGAACCCCATGAGAGCCGCGCCTAGGAGCACTGTTGTGCCCACATGTCCAGAACTGCAAGCTATCCACGGACAATCCACGCCTCAGATTACAGATCCAGGAGCCCGGTGCCCTCTGACCCCATAAATTGACCCCGACCCCCTGTCTGCACAATCTCAAATTCAATTAAATGCCTCGAGTCCAGCCACTGCAGGTCCCACCCCCGATGCTGGATCCACGAGAGCGTCGTGTGCACGGACGCAAGACAGCGTGAGCCCAGCGGGCCGTGGCCTGGGCTCGAGTGGCTTCTCCGAGTGGTCCCCGTGTGATGGATCACGTGTCAATGTTCAGGCACCAAGACTGTGGGTATTTTCCATCCTCACTCAAGGGCCGCTCCAGGCTATCGGAGGGTTTCGACTACCTGGGGGGATTCTGGAAAATTTTGCTCCTGTAGCGCGAAGTTCATTGGAATCGGAAAGATCTCAGGATCCGCTCCTGCCCACTCCTCTCTCTCCACGGCTTGACCAGGCCAAAAGACCATCGGATCTCCAATCTAATCTTCACACATGTTCTCCGGATTCGGCTTAATTGGCGCGCTGTCCTCGAGGCCTGTGGGGCCGCGGGCCGCTGCCCGAAGCAGCTGCTTTGTCCTCGCTGGGAAGAGGTTGGCTGTCTGGATGCTGGCTTCACGTAGGGTCTGCGCCGCCCAGCAGGACATTTCGGTCGTTCTGGTTGCAGCGCTGTCCTGGCAGTTGGAATTAGACCATCGATATGAGTGTGGATGGATCTCTTGGTTGTTCTTCCTCAGTTCAAAGATGTGCTTGAATGGACAGACGGAGGAGCTGTCGCTGAGGTGTTGTCAAGGACCGGCTCCAGATTCTCCTGAATCTGCAGTGCGGGATGTGTGCATCTGACACAGGGCCTGGTTTCACAAAATCTGCCCATGGCTGCAATTCACTCCAGCGACAAATCAAAAGGCCGTATTCCTTCGTGTTGGAGTCTGGAGCCGAGAGCAGCGCGGCCTCTCCTCTCAAGGACGGCGCTGCATGACCTCGTGGATCAGGGACGGCGCTGGTGGCGCCCCTGGAGACTCGCTCCATTCGATGGTTCGTGAGTGGGAACATCCACTCAGAGATTTTATCTTTCAAATTGCCTCCTGAGGAACGCCATTAGCCTCCAAATAATGCGTTTGGAGGAATGCGGGCTCATCTCTGCCGCCGCCAAGGGGAACGAGAAAGGGAAAAGCCTTTCATGTTTGATGTCGTAACGCATCCAGGTCTGAACGATGTTTTCCATTTTTCGGAAAAGGATTCACGGTTTTGACGCCTTGTTTGAGGTGCGGATTCTGCACGGTTTTCACATGCACCTGAAAATTGTCAGTGAACAGGAAGACACTTTGGTTGTACTGACGCCAGCGGAAAAAAGGCTGTGGCACAAACTTCAACACGTTTGTTTTGCAAAAATGCACACGTGTCATCAGCAGGATCTGGTGCGAACCACACTGCTCGTGCCGTAACGCCTACTTCACACTGAATCTCTCACGCGTTGCGTCCTTTTGAGGTCTCTTGCAGAGACACAACGCGTGACGCATTCGGGGAATACCAGGCACGTCTCTGCACGTCACATTCATTGCCCGCGGGAGCTCTGCACTGTTCAGATCAACAAAGGAGGATTTTCATGCCGTACGGTGCCATCATAAAGCAGATTGTATCATCGAGCAAATTTGGTTGTCGACAGGAACAACAAGGTCTTCTGAGCTCAGTCACACAGCAGTGGTGTCCTGTTGATTCGAATAACACTTATCATTGCACATGTTGCCCAAAACATTGGTGGTCATCTGATCATTGATGTTACTGGCTCACAGAACTGCGGGACCGGTGCGATATTCTCAACGTCCCCAACGTACAAGTAATGTGTGAACAGCGCACACCGGAACATCGATGCTCTTGAAGAGAGGCCCTGCAGGGCTGATTCACGCCGCATGTACCTTTACGCTCTGAGGCGCTCGTTTTTGCCATTGAGCACTGCGTCCACTCAGCGAGCAGTGCCCAGTGACGAGGGTGGCGATGCAAGGCGCGTCCTGTGTGAATTAGCCCCACGGCGCACCCATTGTGAGTGCGGCCCCAATGGAAGGCTCAGACTCCGGATACACAGCGGACCCAATCTCCGGAGCTCGCTGTCCACACAGGCACCTGTCTCCGCGTCTCGCTCACTTCATTTCTTTTGCTCGGGCCGAGACCGTGGGGAGGACAGCGAACTTGCGTGGTGCGCTCCTCTCACGATGGTGTGCGCGCGTACAGCGCATTGGGCACAGCGGTGTGAAGCTGGTTTCACAACGGCTGTGATCACGTCTGGGTGAATTAAAAACAGAAACTCAAGTGGATCCAGGCTTGAGGTCGGGAAATAAACCCTGCTGACGGGCAAAGTCAAATCTCGCAAAAAATAAGATACGCGACTGAGAATTTCGCGGGTCAGGGATTCAGCCCCCAATACCCACCCTCCTGGGTTCCGCCATAGCCACGTCTCTTTTTGCTCGTGAATCGCAAGCCCAATGGACGCCCCCCGCGGGGTGTAGCCTCAAGCCTTTTCCACACTAAATGCGTCACACATGTTTTGCGTTCTTGTGCGAGTCTTCCTGAATGCGTTGAGTGACAAACAGAAAGCTGGACTCAGGTGCGTTGGTGCCAAAGACCTGGCCGCGGTAATTTGAGATGTGTCTTCAGGGCATGTTTTCCAGCAGTTGTAGAGAACAACAAAAGCAACTCCATCAATCATGTGACGAAGAAGAATCTGAAAGTCCAGTTGTTTCAGAAGGAGACAAACCAGCCATCAGGCGCCGAATCCGTTGACTTCGACGCCAAATTTTGAAAGCAGGCAAGCAAAGCATTTGGTGTTTGAAGACAAAATCTCGCAAAAAAGGAAAAGACCAAGGAGAGCCTCTTACATTCGGTCCTGCTAGGCTTCTGGTAGGTGTTTCCCTGACAGGACTTTTCTTCCATGTTGTTGCAACAGGAGAAGAAGTGTTTCTCGGAGAGCCCTGTCCTGCGGTTCTTGATGTTGTAGCTGTAGACCTGGCAGTACCCCTCCTCAAAGGAGCTCATGACGCGCGTCAGCCTCAGCTCCAGCAGGACGCAGAGCCAGGAGAACGCCACGGGCAACCAGGACGACGACGCCATGACCCGCGATCTGCACCAAGTTCAGAGCACGGAACCAAAGTTTGTCCAGGGGTGCGCCTCAGCGGGCAACTTCTTCCAGGCGTATGACAACTGTGTCCAAAGGTCTGGACTGATCGGCAACTGCGTCCAGTGGTACGAACTGACGGGTCTGCACCAACGACACAGCGATCTGGTATCCTGAGTTTGAGCGGTGCAGCGTGCAGCTCTCCTCGGCCTGCTCCAGCTGACAGCGCGGCGAGCGGCGGCTCCCTCCCCTCCCTATCTCGGATTCACCGCCGACTGAGCCTCGCTCCGTAATTGTTCCTGACGTTGCCTCTGGTGCAGTGACTCTTGCTGTTCAATAGGCCTGCTACATCCCACCAGTGATTCCTCCCCGCTCTCATGCTGCCGTCTCTCGCTCGCAGGTGTTTGGAGTCGTGTTCCTCAACTTTGTGTGATTCCGTCCTCCCCTGTTCTCGTCTCTGTAGCTGTCTTGTTCTCCCTCATGAACTGGAGATGGATCAAAGTTTTTGTCCTGGGCTCATCTGTTGTTTGTCCAGTTTTATCAATTATGCAGCGCCCCATGCGCGGTCGACGTGGACTTTCTTTGCTGCCTTCTGACAAGGAATGACGGAGATTGCTTCGTAGCGCAGGTGGACGTGGATCTGCAAGGAAAGATACGCAGTTTGAACTCCCAGCCAGTTTGCGCGCCACGAGCGAACTGAACATTGCAATGGCTGTAATGGACTCGCGTCCAGTACAACTTGAAGCGTTGAGTTGTGAACCCAAATCACTCATCGCAGCAGCGACCAAAATGTCCCAGTACCCGTTGTGTACAGAAACGAAGGAAAAACCGTGTCATTGTCGGGCAGACCAGTTGGGTGACTGCGAGATTGAGTGCGATGTGATTCTGCCCGTCTTTTCTGCGTCGCCACAGCTGAATCGAACTCACGTACCATCAGTGCTCGAGCATGCGTCCCATTTGTGTGTGCCACACCCACTGCGGTGAGAACGCCTTCTGTTTGAGAAGTGGTGCGACGAGTGGAACCAGCTCGACCGACTCGAGTCGTTCCGCTGACTGAAGTGACGCAGCCCGAGTGAGGCGGCTCCTCCTCCGCCGCCGCCGCCGCCGCCGCCGATCGGCCCGGGAAGCTTCTCCAGCTTCGTCCGTCTCGCTATTGATCGCACAGCTGAGGCCTTGATCCCAGTTCACACCGGGTGCGTCACTCAGGGCTCTGAGATCCGCACTCACACTGAGGTCTCGGGTCTGGGTGCGTCACAAATAAGGCCTTGAGCTTGGTTCCACCCGGGTGTGTTGCACTGCTGGGGTCTTGGCCCGGTTCACACAGGACGTGTCATTCCGCGGCCCCAGTTCACACTGAATGTGTCACAGTCCATTCACACAGGGTGCTTCGCACACTTGAGGCCTCCAGCCCGTTCATCGCAATTCATACTGGATGTACCACGCGTACAGTTTGAGGCCTCAGGCCCCGTTCACACTGGTTGCGTCTTCCTTTTTGCAATCGGCAAGATTGGGTGACACAGAGTCAAGACGTCAGTCAACTTATTCTCGGGTGGACGCATCACCTGACGGACGCCTGCAGCGTGTTTCTGTCCCGAAAATGCGTCCACAGGGCGGGTCCACGATGTGAACCAATTCGCAATTCATGCTCCGGGCTTCTGTGCAAGCGCACACTCGTACAATGGCCCCAGTTTCTAAGTCTCGTGGGCTTCAGGCAGTCGATAGGATGTTGCAGGAAGACTCCTCTGGGATCAGGAGGCATGGATTCCTGCACTCGTAACACGTATTTATACATTATTTGTAGCTCAACATGCATGTTTTATCATTGCCCGCGACACAACACATCGACTTGAATCCACGAGCCTGATGGTTCAACATTGGAACATCCTCGAGACCATTGCGGCCTTTTTTGTGAGAGGTCCGTAAAGTAGGCTTGGATCACGAAGTCACCGACTGATTCCATCCACGGCAGAGTCCTTCACTCCGGCAGACCCGGACGCCCCAGGGGTCTGGACTCTCTCATTGTCCCCACAAATCAATGTACCTCTAATGCGTTGTTGTTCTTTTGCTGATCTGATGGCCGATCTTTCCCAACCTTCACTCAGCTTCAGAACAAACTGTCATGGTGGGAAGCTTCTGGTCACCAAGATGCACTTGTGGCCAAGGACACAGAACTCATGAGAGAGAACGCCCTTGTTCCGTGCCTGTTGATCTGTTGAAAGTCGACGGAGGACAAAGAAGAGATTGATCCACAGCTGAAGATCTGCCCCCACATTGCATGTTGTTCCACAGACAACTGCCTGATCTGCTGTGTGAAGCTTCAAACACACAGAGCTTCCCTGGACTGAATGCACGGGTGTTTGCGCTTCTGGCCTCGGTCACCGACTAGCTCATTTGTTTGTTCCAATCAAAGGCTGTCCGAAAGCCCCGTGGATCCGCACGCACGTCAGAGAAGGGAAGCAGATTCCACAGCGAACCGAGTATGCGGTGATGAGAGATCTGCAGGTCTCCTCTCCGCGCTCACGGAGGGTTCACGCTGACAGCTCCAGTGCTGTTTGAGTTTTGTGTGCACAGTGTATAGCTGAAGAAACAACCGTTTCCGCTGCCCTCTTTCAAAGGTGTTCAGCTGTGCGCGCGTGTCTGGGTGTTCTGTCGCAAAACAATTGCGCACGAGAAGCAAACAACACCTTGAGCCGAAGTCTCCGTGCAGTTGCGAGGCTGCGTTGCGATTTTGTGTTGGCAAACATTGCAACCGACAGTAAATATGAAGCGGAAAGCACACGCGCACGTATACTCACACACGCACGCACACGTTCGCGGTGTTGGTGCACCGACCGCCCGTTTGAGAGGACCAACGCTGTACGCTGTAGTACGCTGACACGCATACGAAACATCGGAATGCACGCACACCTTGCACCCGCACGCACACCCACGAGTGGACCACAATGCACGAGATCCGCTCGAGTGCCAACGAGCTGAGTCCGTAATCCGAAGATTATCCGGAGATCTTTTGCTGTGTTGCAGGGATAAAAAAAACTAATCCATTGTCTGTAATTTATGCAGATAGACCCCCTCGAAGGAAGTCCACAGAACAGACCAAACCATCAGGAGCAGAAAATTGCGCCTCGGAAGGGATTCGCCGAGCTTCGGAATTCAATTAGGAACGTAATACTGGCAAGTTTAGTTTCCTAAACTGGGAAATTATCCGCATCATACAACTGACTGCCTCTGTGAAATTGCATGACCATTTAAAGAGGTTTCCCATTGCCTCCCGTCCAGGACTCCGACTGCAAAATGGGGGCCCAGGAATAGGAACCGAGATCATCACATGCTGTATTTCCGTGAAATAATATCATAAAATCAATTTGGTATCCGGTGCGCAGAGAGAGCGCGCGGGGTTCGGAGAGACGCGCCGCGCGTCGTGCTCCAGGTCACGTCAGTCTCGTCACACAGGGGGCGCATTGTGTCTGCAGGGAGCAGCTGCGCACGACGCAGCCGCTGTGAAACTGTGAACCCCATAAATTCGGCCCGATGCGCAGAAAGTGAAAGTGGGCTCTCCAATCAGCGGAGCGGAAATGGAACAAGGTGATTGCAATTTTCCGTGCAGCCATTGTCAGCAAAATAACTCACGGGGAGGAGTCAGTTGGTGCAACCGGGGGTGCCTTTGGTGCACATGTCTACCCGGTTTGCGAGTTGAGATTTTGCCAAATTTTAAATTTTAAATCGACGGTCCCTTTGGGTCTTCCCCGAATCAGGCGGATCTGGTCTGGATCCACTCTGGATTCATCCGCGTCTGTTGATGCTCGTGACACGTGTGATCAGTGTGTCTCTGCGGTTCCGAACCAGACACGACTTCAATCGCCGCGTGCAGGCAGCAACTATGGTTTTCCAGCATGAAATGTTTCGAAACAAAAATGCTTCACAATGTGGATCACTCGAGTCACACAACGCCTGGTGCACACTGGACGCGCCGTGCGCTGCGTTCTTGCATGGATCAGTCGAGGCGTTGCGACTCTGATTCCATTAGCGTGGACAGGGACACAGCGATACACGTCCCTCAGCGAAAATCTCGCCTGTGCTTGTTTCCTTTAGCGACGCATAAGGAAAGCACAAAAAGAGCACTTTGTGCCTGCAGACTGTGCGGCGGTTGCACCGACACCAACGCTTGTCTCGTATTCATAGGATTCTCCATCAAAAAGCCACACTCAAGGCCTCACTCGACGAGAGTAATTAGAAAAATCGCAGGGAAAATAAATGGCGCTCTTTTATCTTCGAAGAAAATGAGCTTTCTGCACATCTGAAGCTTCTCTTCGTGAAGAATCACAACGGGTTCTATTGGTGGCGGATGCAAAAGGACATGGGTGGGCAACCCAGGGTAAAATCTTGGGGTGAGGCCAACTTTGACAAAAACAGAGCTCACTGGCAAAGACCATTCTGCGCCTGACAGAACAAAATTTAAAAGAGGAGCAGCCTTTTTTCTTGGACAGGAAGCCTGGGGGCCTCAAGACCGACCCCTGATCGGGCCAACATCACACACCAGTGCGCGGTTCGGTCCTCTGATCCGGGACTGTGTTCCTTTGTTGGGTCCACCCCTGATCCGACACCGTACTTCCATGGTTCTCCCCCTCCAAGATCCGACACCATGCTCAAATTGTTCTGACCGCCTGATCCAAACATAGAGCTCTGAATAGTTTTAGCCTCCCCCACCCAACACCAAGCTCCTTCGGTTCTCTCCCCATGATTCGACACCATGCTCCCCTGGTTCTGTCTCCCTGGTCCAACAGTTCCTCCGGTTTTCTATCCTTAAACAAAAACTGTGCTCCGGTGGTTTTGTCTCCGTGAGCCGAGAACATACTCACGTTGTTCTGTCAGCCTGATCCAAACACCATGCACCATGAGCTCTTTTCAGTCTCTCAAATTCAACACCATGTTGCTTTCGTTCTGCCCTCCTGATTAAATACCAAGATCCCACGGTTCTGTCCCTGACCCAACACCAAGCCACCCAGGTTCCCCCTGACCAATACCGTGCTCCCCTGGCTCCGTCCGCTTGATCCAACACCATGTTCTTTTGGTTCTCCCGCCCATGGTCCAGCACCGTGCTCCTGTGGTCTCCCCCTCCATGATCCGACACCGTGCTCCCCTGGTTCTGTCTCCCCGATCCGACACGGTGCTCCGCGGTTCGGTTCCCACAGGGCTCGTCCTCGGGTACATCTGAAGGACGTCCCGCAACTCACTTATCCGAGCTTCTGATCAATGTTTGTTCAATTTATTCCCGAGCTGGACTCGGCGCATTACAAGTGACCCTCCCGGCGCGGCTCGCAAATTGAGTTGGACGGCGACGGGAAGGGCCGCGGCCCGAGTAATGCACTTAGCGCAGGCTCCGTTTCCCCCTCACAAACTGCCGCAGGCATCATTACATCGGATCAGCTCTTTGAGCAATTTGCCCCTCCATGCGAATTAACGACGTGCAACAAGAAGGGTCTTCGCTGCATAAATGTCCGTGTTGGTTGCTCCAGTGGATCCAGAATCAGGATTGAGGGAGGAACCTCTTCCTGACTTGAGTCAGACCCTTGGGAGGCGGGGACTCTTGCCGAAAAAAATGATTACCGGGCTTGGGAGACCCAAACCAACACTCCTGACCAGTGGGCCCACTTGGAATTTCTGGTCATTTCATCGCACCGGGCCTTGGCCCCTGGATTCCCTCTCCCTTCCCGATGAAGCATCAAGAAATAAAGGACTCTGTGAACTACCTGCCCCTGTCAAATTCATTTCAAGTGGGTCAACTCTGACTCCGAACTTCAGAAAGGTCGCAACCCCAGAGGCCCATCTCTAAGGTCCCAAGGCAGAAGAGCTGGTCCCAAGGCCCAAAACCCACAGGACCAGATTCGAGGTCCCAAGGCTGAAGGCTCAGGGCCCAAGCCCAGAGGTCCAGAGCAGAGGTCCCAGGTTGAAAGACTCGGTCCTTCCTCGCTGTTCACAACACCGGCCCTTGACCCCCTGCATTTCCCTCCCCGCCCCCATGACACAACAAGAAGAGAGGATTGGAACTGTGAACCACCTGTCGCCGTCCAACTGGTTCAAATTTAGTGGGTCAGCTCTGTCCAGAAAGATCCCAACCCCCAGGTGCAAAGCTCCGGTCCCACAGATACAGTTTCCTCGATGTTCTGACTGTTGGTCATGAGAAATCCAGCTGAGATCTGCGCGAAAACGCGTTGTTGTGATCGACACGATTTAAAGCCCAAGTCCCGGAAGTCCCTCAACATGTTTACATCATCAGCCACACAATTTCGCCAGTGTTTTTCTGCGTTGTTTTTGATTGCCACGCCTGCCTGTCTCGAGTACTTCACCACATGTCTGAGATCGCAATTACTTTGCGTTGTTTTGATCCGCCACGCTTCAAAGCCCGAGTCCCGGAAGTCCCTCAACATGTTCGCGCCGGCTGCAACGCCACGCGATTTCGTTTTTCGTGGCCGTCGGTATGCACTCAGCGACCTTGAACTTTGGGACCTGGCGACTGACCTCAGACACGAGCCATTGACAACACATCTTCAAAGTTTCATGCTCGCACAAAGCTCGTGCGAAAAGCCCATGAGTCAAAGTTTTTCCGGCATTCGATGAGAAACAAATTCAAAATTTTACTCACAAGCGACGCGGCAACGCGGGAAATCCAAGTCAAAAGTTTGCATTTATTGGCGCCTCATAAACAAACATGGCAGCGCCCACAGAGGTACACATGAGTTTTCGTATTCACTCATTTTTTTGGCTGTTTTTGGCCTTTTTATTGAATTTCAAAACAAAATCTGCGCTCTCAATTGTATCACATACAAAGCAATTTCAATTTTATGCTTCCATTCAGTGGCAACAGTGAACAATGATCGAGTTTGAACTGTGTTGTTTGAAGCCATGAAGTCAGATCTGGCCACTGTTCGCTTGCCTCTTGGTTGACTTACGCTGCCCCCGAACATGACTTCATTTGCCCTTCCAAATAATTTCGTCTGTTTGCATATTATTCCAAACGCCGCTCATTTTCTTGGCCGTGGTCCGCCCCTGAAAACCGTTTGGTGTCCTTCGAATCCTCCCAAGTGGGAGACACAGGCAAAGTTGAAGCGGAAGCGACTGCCCAACACCTCGCGTTCCTGCTTCCAGGTTTTGTTGACAAGCGAAGCGTCGGGACAGCTATGGAGCGTGTGCGTGTGGGACGTGCACACGGGGACGAGTCTGCTGTCCTACCGGAGCGGCGGGGCGGGGGCGGCCGCGGCGCCTCGCACCCTCACCCTGCTCAACAACCAGCACCTCCTGACCGCCGTCACCAACAAACAGCTCATCCACGTCTGGGCCTTGCAACGCAAGGTGTGAAAAACTGCCAAATGACAACTTGAAGCCGTTGCGCTCACGACTCGATGTTTTCCATTGGGCCAAGTGGAAAGTGGCGGCTCTTGGGTGCGCCGATTACGATTGCGCCAAATCGAACAAGGTCTCGTGTGATTGCGAGTAAACTCAGCTCGATCCTTGTTCTCTGACAGGACCAAAACCAACAGAGGATCGTGTGCCCGGGGAAGGTGTCAGCCATCGCAGCGACCCCCGACGGGCTGCACTGCGCAGTCGCAATTGACGAAAAGATCCACGTTTGGCAGGTACGACTGTCAATTGAGAAAATGTTTGCAGGATTCGTCACAATACTCGTATGGTGTGATGGAAACGAGAAATGTGAGGAGCGCCGAAGGGAAGAGGAGAAGCTGGATCGAACAGACAAAAAACCAATGTTCGTCACAGGCCACTGTGTGTGTGTGTGTGTGTGTGTGTGTGTGTGTGTGTGTGTGTGTGTGTGTGTGTACTGTGTACTGTGTCTGTGTGCGCACGTACGTGTGTGTGTATGTTTGTGTGTGTGTGTGGTCACTTTGGCGAAAGATGAGCTGAGAGGTGTCAGCGCCGTGGCACGGAGCGCACATTTTCCCCAACTGTCCCATCTTTCACCGGCAGGTTTCGACGGGGAGCCTGATGGCGGTGCTCGGACGCCACTATCAGGCGGTGACGGTGCTGCGTTGCACGGACGACGGCAGCCACTTCGTGTCCGGTGGAGAAGACAACCTCGTCATCGTTTGGTCCACGGCCAGGTGCGTTCACTCCATCTGCGTCTGCTTTGTCTTCAGACGAGCGGGAATTCGTGTGTGCGTGTGTGTGTGTGTGTGTGTGTTCTTGCCCGCTCTCCCTTTGAGTCATTGTCGTTCAGTGGTACTAGCACGTGAACTGCAAATTTCGTCAAGCGTAGGTTTGCACTTCGCGTTCTCTTCTCCATTCGTGGTTGAGGCCGAACAAGCATGTTCCCAAGCTGTTCCTTGAGCGCTCTTTTGACGCTGCTCGTTTTACAGAGGATGCCTCAAATGCACTGATTTTGCGGCGCCGCGCCCGTTGACTCGCAGAGCGATGCGATGCATGATGTGTGCCGTGTAGTGCGCAGCAGGCCTCTTCTTTGATCATTTTCATTTCGCTGCTGTGTTCAGTGTGCTGGGTGGAAGTGACGTCAGCGTCGCTGGAGGTCACGTGCAGCCGCGCTTCGTCTGGTCGAGTCACTCGCTTCCGGTGACGGATGTGCACGTGGGCAGCGGCGGCGCGCGCAGCCGAGTCGCTTCCGCCTCGCGCGACGGGACGTGCAGGGTGAGTGACGTGCAGCGTAGCACGCAACACCATACAGACGCAAAGAGTGGAACGCAACATCCCCGGCTGCGAATCAGCAAATCTGGTCTGTGCCTGTTGCAGCTGTGGGAACTCTCGTCGGGTCAGCTGCTGCGCACGTTTCGCTTTGACTCGGAACTGACGTCCGTGACGCTGGACCAGACGGAAACGAGGCTCTTCGCCGGAGCGAGCAGCGGCGACATCTACCAAGTGAACCTGTACGAAACGGTGCGTACCCGCCAGCAGGCAGAGGGCGTCCCTGTCTGCAGCTCGTGTTTGAGAAGATGGTCCTGTCGCAGGACTGACAACAAATCCCAGCCGTGACAATAGATACGACATGTCTGTTTCACTCTGCACGTTGTGTTGTGTTGATTTCAGCCAGTACGAATCGACTGTCACATAGACGACAACAGTGAGGATGCTCTGGTCTTGAGAGGGCACGAGTGAGTGTGATTTTCTTTGTGAAAAAATGAAGCGTTTTTTTCTCTGACCCTGCACCGTCATTTGAGGTTTTTGGTCGAGTGGCGTGCCCTGCCTCAAACTCTAGGTTGAGTTGCATCGAGAGTGCGGTGTGTTGGTGCACACATTGATTATCTGTGAATTCGTCCCTCCTGATTCTGGAGCCGGTTTGACGCGAGATCCTGGAAAAGTTCCTGGATCCATCGCCATCTTCTCTTCTTCTCTCGCAGGAAGCACGTGACGTGTCTGTGCGTCTCCCTGGACGCGTCACTCCTGGTGTCCGGCTCCGACGACTGCAGCGTCAAGATCTGGGACGTGCAGGGGCGACAGTGCGTGCGGACCATCCCGCACAAAGGTGCGGAGTTGCGTTCCCTCACCGGAAGTCAAGGACCGAAGCATGTGGCGAAAATGGGAACGAAGCTTTGCTGGACATTTGTTGATCCGATGAGTTTTGTTTGTTGTGCCTTGCTGCTCTTTTGTGGGTTGCTTCAATCCAACATTGTGCGATTTGCGATGTGGAGTGTAGTTTGGAAGCGATTTTCCTGCTTTCTGTGTTGTTCCCCACTCAAGGCAGCTCAATTCACATTGAGCAAGCTGTAGCTGCGGCTTCCACATCATGCTTGTGATGCTGGCCCGGACCAAAAGCTGCGTCTCTGCTGTTTCGCAGCGCTCATTGGCAGAGACGCACCGCAAGGACGCGTACCCAGAGGCCCGATTGGCTGCAGTTCTGCGGTGACGAATTTTCCTTGTTCTGCGGCAGGTGGCGTGACGAACGTGTTGTTGCTGATGGCGCCGGCGGCGCTACTGAGCGGAGAGGGCCGGGCGCCGCCGCCGCTGCCACCCTTCAGACGCCACCTGGTGGGGACGGGCGACGAGGAGTCCGGAGACGCCGTCGTGGAGCTGCGCGGGAACCAGGTGAGGGTCGCGTCATCGTGTTGAGAGGGGGCCAGATGAGGCTCGACCACACCACGAGTCTGGAGCCGGTGAGCCGGTGAGGCTCGGGTCACCACTCATGGGGATCCACGTGAGGTTCGGGTACCTTGCGTTTCCAGGTTCACTCAGGTGCGGAACCAGGACCTGAAAAAGAAGACGCTCCAATTTTTTGGCGGTGAAGATTTCGTTGTAGTTTTTCACTTTTTTGTTCGCGCGCCGTATTCTTTGAGGATCGGCAGAGGTATTGTGATGACAGTGGTCTATCTGGTCTCTGTAGAGAACCATGGGGACTATATGGCGCGTGCTACGTCTTTGTTCAACTCTCGTCACGCCGTTGATCGCGGACAGCGCCATTGTTCGAGGATGAGATCCTTGATGCACCCGCGTCAAACAAGTTTTTGGATTGTTTCAGATATTCGAAGCGGACGAGGACGAGGACTCAGTGCGGCGCTGCCTCGAGTGTCTGCGGGGCGGCGGCGGGGCGGAGGAGCGGGGCGGGGCGGCGCGGGAGGCGGAGCTGCAGCGCCAACTGGCGGAGCTCAAACGAGTCAACAAAAACATGTTCGATTTCACCGCAGAACTTATTGCGAGTCAGAACAATAAAACATGAAGCGAAACAAATCTCGTACTTTCTTCAGGTTTTCATTTCCTGTACGTACAAACGTTTTGTGCCTGACTCGTGACCCGAGCAAACAAACAGATCTGGATAGTCACAAGTACTCGCAGCGCGGAGACTACTCGTTGCAATGCGAACAGCTGTGGAGTCACAGCAGGGCCTGCCCTGCAGGAGCAGAGACTGAGGCACGGCGAGCGACCGTGCGGATTCGACGTGACGTGCGTCACGCCCCGAACATGGGTGGCCTACTCCAACCCTCCCCCCCCCCCGCCACTACCACCACCACCAAGAGAAGAACCTCGCTGGCCGAAACCGAAGTCGGGGTCCGATCTTTGGTCAGTCGGTGCGGGCTCGCTGGTTTTGGGACTGTCCCACGAGTGCCGTTTTGTTAAGGTGGACAGGTCTACATATTGTGTGTTTTGGTGAACATTTCACTTTTGCCCGACAACCTGTGATCAATTTGGTTTGTGGCAGGAACCAAGGAGCACCACGAGCAACTGTGCTGAACAAAAACATCGAACAGGCTGTTTGCACAGGTTGGTGCCAACTGGGTCTTCAAGACACGGTCACGTTCAGTGATTTGCCTTGGCCCAAACTCAATTCCGTTTGTCCTGTGAAACCTTCAACGGTAGGAACACCCGGTGCGAGATACTTCGCGCAACACAGGTAATGTTGGCTCCACGGCTTCTTTGCTTTCCTCAAGAGTGTCACAGGCCGTGCAGGTTCACGCTGGACGCACCACTAGAACCGGTACTCGTAAACAGGTCGCGCTCGTTTCGCTCGTAAATACGCCGCGAATCCAATGGGAGAGTCAAAACAAGTGGATATGCGCCTGGTGTCGCTCGAATTCGCTGGGTTCGTGTCATGCACCAAGTTGACATGAGTACACACACACACACACACACACACACACACACACACACACACACACACACAAGAAAAGAACGTTCCCGGAAATGTCCACTTTGTATTCCCTTCAACGTTGAATTTTGATTTCCGAAGAGGGTCCGGCAGTGGGGCGGGGAGCTGGGCCAGAGGAAGATCAGAGGCAGTGGTGAGGCTGGGGACATGCGGCGGAGTTTTGGGGGCTATTTTTGCGTGAAGAGCATCATATTTCCTCTCACCTGCGTTGATCTTGAAAAAGAACTCTGTTTGAACTTGTTTGATTTTATTCACTACACGCATCTCTGTTGAAACAGTGTCACAATTCGCGGAAAAAAGCAAAATGGCTGTGGTTATCACGGGAAAAAAGAGTCTCTTGTTAGGAAATCGATATGCTCTGGCGGATCCAAGGTTGAAGTCAAGGTGAGGGCCCTATTTCCACCCTGATGTATTTGGACATGCAGTTCAAAAATAGAAACGCGCCTGTGGCAGACAATAAAGGGGTGGATCAGGCCCCTGGATCCCTGGATCCGCAAGAGCCTTGGGGACAGTGCGTCCCTCCTGTTCTCTGGCCCGTATACATGCCCTTTGAAGCACGCGGTTTCGCGCCCTCACCACAATTTGGCACGAGTACAGACGGTTTGAAAAAAGTTTCGAGGAATTCATTCCCCCATTCACACCCGAACCGCACTTCTCCATTCAGTTATCTGTTTGGGAGTTTGTCGCAACAACGATTTTTTTTTCGACCGCGCTGCTTCTGGCTTCATCGTTCAAATGTTCTGACCCTCAAGCAAAACTTAGCAAGTTCCAAAAGTCGCCATGGATGGTGCACTTCTTCTCATTCTGACCTGAAGTGATAATTCGACAGAAATCCGAGGCAACACCGACACCTGCACTTTCATCCCTTGCGATGAATGGCCACTGCAGGACCGCTGAGACGCACAGAGGCAGACTCGGAACTTGATCAAGGGGGACCAGGCCGAAGCCCATTTCAAAAGATGTGTCTTCGGCAGACAATTCATGAGGGCACATGCAGTCTTGGAAAGACTCAACAAAACAAGTCGGTGTTACGATGTGCAGAGCTACCCTGTCCATGTATCTTGAAACATGTGTACTCGTACGTGCATGTTCGGTGTTAGATCACGTGTCGTCTCAGTCACCAACACATCACGCAAAGCAACGTTCACAGGTCTGAAGCTGCACCTGGATCTGCGCGAGGCGGAGTTTACGCTGGAAACTCCCTGCGTTGGGTCCCTGTGCACGTCAATTTGGGCGCGCCTCTTGACTGCGAAGAGGGCGTGTCGTTTGTGAAACAACACTCCAGGTAACAAAAAGCAACTCATGGATCGCGCTGACTTCATAACACACAAACAAATGAGTTGTATCTTTCAGATCTTAGGCCACAGATTTGAGGAACCTGAAGATTCCCGCAGGCGTGGCGGAGGGTCATTTCACTTTTTCAGCGCCATGAGCTGTGGCCTTTGCATGTCGGTTTCTTCCTGCCCGCATGCACACGAGTACGCGCAGGAACGTCTGAAGGATCCAGGGTCCACACGGGACCTGAGGGACTTTCATCGACAACGCCCTACTATCACTTGCCAGGCACATAGGTCAACTGTTGTGGGGTGTGTTCTTTACCCTTCTCAAGCGAATCCTGGATCCTCTTTTGGGTGATCAGAGCCTTCAAACCATGTGAGAAAGAGAAAAACATTTGCTTTGATTCTCGTATGTCATGACAACAGACACACGTAATTTTGACAACCTTGGCTCAAAATGACAGAAAGCGTCGTTGCTATTCATTCATTCGCAAACTTCAGACATGGAAATTTCGCATTCTCGCTTGTTTAGTGCGACAACCCTGATTGAATGTGGAGTTAATAACTTCTGCTTTGGTTGCAAAACCCTGGTGCTGGAGTTTCCGTGTCCAACGTTGAATGAACGCATTAATCAGTTCAGATTCCAGAATTGAGGTCATGGGACCAACCAAGAGAGTTCACATAGATCTTTTGCACAAATTTGGATTTTTTTCCCGGTCTGGTTCCCAGGTATAGGGAGCAAAAGTCCGACCTGCCCAGGTGGTGGCCGATCCTGGGGTTTTTTTTGGACAAAGGCAGTTGCCCGTCTTCCCTGGACCAGTCCCTTGGCTCCCCGGACCTTCTCTCTGACTCCCCTGGACGAGGCGACTGCCTCTCCCTTAACCAACCAGTCTTCTGGAACCACTCAAAACAGGATTGACGCTGGCACGTAACATTATGCGGACAAGTTTGTGGACATACACTGAGCACAGTTTTGTGACTACAGAGATACGGGAATGGAAATGTACACACACGGGTGAGCAGCCAGCGTCACGCTGTGCTGACACTCGCACAATCTCAGTGGTTAAAGCCTGTTTCACACTGTATGCGTCACTTATTGAGTCCTTGCAACACACAGACGACGCACACAGTATGAACACGGGCCTGAGGTACAACGCTACATGTGCACAAATCTATCATTCCTGCGAACACCATGCTAAATTTTACAAAACGCTGCTCTGAACATCCTCGCGAAGAGCAGCATGAAGAAGGTGAGGCACATGGACAAGTCCTTGGCTTTATTCGTGATGGCTCCGGCGTAGGCGAGGTTCTCCTTGACCGTGTCGGAGAAGTCCTCGTAGGCCTGTGGCCGCCACACCCTGCGCACGTACAGGAACACGCAGTTGACGAGCACGTAGGGGATCTGCATGAGGATGTTGATGAAGGCGAGCGCGACGATGGCCTTGGTGAAGTTGAAGTCGTCTCCGTCGAGGGACTCTGCGGCCTTGGTGCGCAGGCGCAGGAGCAGGATGGAGGAGCCGATGAAGAGCAGCAACAGCATGAAGCCGTCCGGGAACAGGATGTGCACTGCGAGAAACGAGCAGAAACGGCGGGTCAAGAAGCGGCTTCGATAGAAGGGGTCAAGGCTCATCCCAAGAGTCGGGGCAAGTATCGGGTCGGAGCTCGACGCATCGAATGGGCTCCTCTGGCAGCAGATCTGGGATTGTAGTGGGGAGCACAACGTAGGTTTTGGGCAACCTGGATCGGTCACAGGTCACAGGTGCTCAGCGTCACAGCGTGAGTTTCGATGGAGCACACGAGAACTGTATGTGCACAGCGCACGAGACAAGCCTGCAGAAGCACGCTTTGCTGCGCCACAAAAAGATTTCACTAGAGTAGCCAGGTGACGCAAGCGAACGCCCCCTGAGGGAAAAGAATCCACTCACCAATCGCCTCCATGAGGAACCAGGTGGAGCTCTTGTCGACCGGAATCGGCGCCAGCGTGAACCTGCAGGAATAGTTGGTGTAGGCGGCGGGGTCGTCGGTGCCGCCGTACAGCTCCTCCTTGACCCAGTAGACCCAGTAGCCGGCGAGGCCCCCGGCGACGGCGAGACTCGCGAGCCAGCAGATCCAGGACCCGATCCGGAGGCGACTCATCTCGACCCCGGACGCGTAGAGACTCCGGTCCACGACGAGGATGAAGAGCAGGATCCACCTCCAGTAGTAGAAGGCCTCGCGCAGGAAGTAGATGGCCTGGCAGAGGCGGATCGGGTCCCCGCTCTCCCAGAAGACGTCGAGGTCGATGAGCGGGTTGTAGAACTCCTCCATGAACACGGTGCAGGTCATGTAGAAGAGATCGGAGAGGAGCAGCAGGAGCAGGTAGAAGCCGGTGCTCTGGCGGATGATCCCGGAGGTGAAGATGGCGAACAGCGCGATCGTGTTGAACAGAACGCAGAGCGAGAACTCGCTCATGCCCAGGATGTAGCGGTTCTGCAGCACCTTCGCCATGATCTCTGGGTCAGGCTGCCCGGGCGGCACTGAGGGCAGCGGAGCTGACATCGTGTCTGTCCGAGTGAGGCTCGTCTGAACTCTGGTTCACCACAACGAGACGTCCTCACGTTGAGGCGCACTTCGGGTATATCCTCGTTGCGTCGCTCCTCAGATTCCGGTGAAGCAAGCCCCTGAAGGAACGCACACAAACACACGAGTTAAGACAACGGTATGCCAACAATTACATCAGAGTGTCTATTGAAACTGTCGATGTTTCTTTTTGTTCTGTTTGCACGACGTAAACCGACATCATTCAGTGGCCCGTTTCACACCAGATTCGTCGAGAGTTGCGTCTTGCGTCACAGGTGCATCTATGTGTGCACAATGAAATAGGCGCCGCTGCGTAGCTCAGTTTTGTCTTGAGGAGGGCGCAACGCACGACGTGTCCTGTGTGAAGCGAGCCTGAGTTCAGAACGACGCCCGGAGCCAGGCGATCCTATTGTCCTCACACGACGAGGATCCCTCGGATGAGGTCCTCACCGTCCATCCGCTCACGGAGACATCTCAATCTTGTTCGATAAATTCCCAGACCAGGCGTGGTTAAGTTTTCATCAAATTGCTTCTTTTTGATCCTCTTTCCACCTTCACAAACAAATCACTTCATCGACAGTTTTGAATTGCATCCCCAAACCTCGGAGCAGTTGTCGGAGACGAAATATATGTATTTCTGTGGATCTGTGCACCCGAGCAGTGTCCTTCTGTTTTGCTGCAGGTGTAAGATCTGTGGCATTCAGCTCTCCCGTTCGTAATTGGGTGAGCGTGACCTCGCCCTTTATTTCGTTCAATACCAGGCAGAACAGCCTCAGTCTTGATTGTCTCCTTTTTGTGTGTTGGCTTCAGTTACCTGATGGTGACAGAAAACTGATGATGGCAACTTACCTGCGACAGAGAAGTCTCCGAAGTTCTACATTCAGGTGTGTCTGCGTGAAGCGAGCAACAAGTATCAAGAGGTGCAGTACACGTAGAATGTGCACCTCAGTGTGAAAGGAAATGCGCTGCAAAATTATACATTCAGTGTTGGTCCCGACGGCAGCAGCGCTCGCTGTGTTGTGCGGAGTCTCTCACCTGGAACCGATTGACATGTATCAGGGTTGGCGACTCCTCTCTCTCTCCCGCGCACAAAGGTGTCCTGTGCAGTGCTGCAGCCTCGATCGGCTCCTCGCTCCCCCCGAATGAACGGTGTACACAGGTACGACAGGAGCTTCCCGCCGTTGGAGTCGTGTTTCAGGCCCGATTCACACGAGACGCGCAGCGCGCTGTGTCCTGCACGCTTCACGTTGACGCTGTGTCCCAGAATCCGACGCAACACCCCGCGAGTTACATGAGGACGCAATGCATCACAACGCATCCAATGTGAAACAGGCCCAGAATAAAAGAGCACCTTCTGACGTGCGTGGAAAAGGGCTCCGCAGGTAATGGTAGTTTATAGGCGTGGCTCTCTGAAGCAGTCCTCAGATGTGCCTGCGTGACTTCCCCTGTGTTCAAACGAATGAGGAACTTCATTTGTGGGTCTGCAGACACAACTCGCCATCTGAACGGACCGCTCAATTCTGAAACCCATCTGCATCAACCATCCCCGTGCGGTGCATCTCAGGCTGAGACCAGATACCGTGCAAGGCCCTTCTCGAGTATCTTCTAACATCGTGTATTCTCTGTCTTTCTTTTTTCTCTTTCTCTTTCTGTCTGTCTCTCTCTCTCTTTCTCTTCCTCTCTCTCTCTCTCTCTCTCTCTCTCTCTCTCCGTGGTCTCTCTCTGCTCTGCTGAGTCCCTTTGCTCAGCTTCGCGGCACTTTGCGCTGTTCCTTGTCTCAAGAACGGGAAGCGTCGTCTCATCAACGTATCTGGGCATCGCTTCTGCGCATCCGGAATCGAAGCGCGGGTCGTTAGATCCGGAATACAAAGCCTTGCTACCTGTGAATATGGACTGCAGCTGAGCTTCACTTGCACGCACCATCAGCAGGTATGCGTGCGCACAGTGCAGGTCTACCCCCTGCTCTGGTTTCTGCACCCTGAAGTGGTGATTTTTGCAGGTGCGAACACTTGTCATGTTGAAAATATGTTGAAGTGAGTTTTGAAATTCTTGAAACGAAGTTCAGTTGGGTTTCGACGTTGTGCGTCACGCTTTGTCGCCCGGTTCCAGTGCAGCAATGAAACCCGTCGTGGTCAGATGGCGCAGAACTTCTGCCTTCTTTGTGCTTTTTCTGAGGAAAAGTTTTTCGCGTGTGCGTAATCTCCACACACGTGAGAAATAAAGTGGCTGTAAAGTTTTGTTGGTCCGCAAGTACTTGTGTCGAGACAAGGAGACTGCTGTTTGGAAGATCTATTCGTTCCGCCAACGTTTTGCGTCCTGTTCACGTCGGAAGCGGAGGGCTGAATTCTGCTGCAAGTCTCTCTGCCGGATAAGAACGGTCGTCAGCGTTCTACTCAGTCAGGAAAAAATAGATCTCGTTTTGATCTCTGTTGGCCGGTGTCAGTGGGAAAAGCCCCTTTGGCTCTTAGAAGAAGAACACTTTGCAAACGAGTGTTCTGTTTTGGATTTTGTCACGGGAAGACTTGCGGAGAGAGGAAGACCCTGTGGGTTTTGAGCTTTTGTGAAAAATATACATATTTGCACCTACGATGGCAAAGCAAGGCGAGCAATTCCTGATTGTCGCGCCCATGGATCACCCCCGCTCTCTGGGATCATGACAATTCTGTGACAGTTCTCTCGATGTGCTGGCTGCCTTGGCATGATCCGAGAGACCAAATGGGCCTGTCAATGCGTGAAGTTGTGTCCCCATATTCTTTGCGTGAAACTACAAAGCAAAGGAAATTTAGCTTTGCGCCATCAAAATGTACAACTGCATACTGTGGGTGGAACGGGCGCCAGCATCTCTGCGCACGTGAATGGTGCCGCTTCGCACGGCTGGAGGCTCTGGAGATCCGGGCGCCCTCATCTGAACAGCCTGATCACACCTGAGCGTGGTAGAACAAGGGCCAAGGAAATTACAACAAGAAAAATACAGCAAAATGTCATGTGTGACATGGGAATCAACGCGTCGATCTGTAGAACAACATTTAGCCACTGAAACGAACCACTTTCGTGTCTCAATCCCGTTTCGAGAAGAGAAAAAGTGAACGCAGACTTCTCTGATCTACCAAGATCTCAATCGAATAATCGGTATGCCAATCTGTTTTGTGCGTGAACATACACAATTGTGACTTGTAAAGTCCTGTTTTTTGTTGTTTGGTTTCTTTTAGTTTTTTGGTGAACGTCCATTTGGCGCACACACAAGTACACACACAAGACAAACCTACACGTGCACGTACACGCACACGCACACACACATACACACACGCATACAAGTATGTGCCTTGTGCGGGCATTGTAGGTGTTTTTGCACAATTTCATGCAGTGACATTCGTGTTTTTGTATCTTTTGCGCAGAAGGATCCGTTGAATGTCAACAGGATCTCACTTCATCGTTGGCGTGTTTTGGCAGAACGAAATTCCTCTGCTGGTTCACACAGGAAGCGTCACGTGTTGCGTCGCTGTCCAGTTTGCAACTTTAGCAACGCAGTAGCCAAACAGTTTGATGCCATGACGCACCGCTTGACGCAACCAGTGAAAACCCGGCTTGCGAAATTTTGACCGAGTGAAATCCTTTGTGCGTTTCTCCCTGATCCTGCGCACTGACGCGTGTGCGAGGAATGTCAGCTATTTTGAAGCACAGTGTGCGTCATGCGCACGAATCAGCGGGCGCTGTGACGCAGCGACTCTTGACTTGTACAGGGAGGCGGCGCACGACGCATCTACTGTGAATCTGCGTGACTTGAAGTGTACCACCGAAACTTGTCCCCAAAATACACCTGGCAAAAAAGGATTTTTGATGTGTTTGTGCGCAACGCACCTGACGCTCCGTGTTCCAGCAGGACGTGAACACTCAGTTTGAGTTCATCGTGACGTTGAGACGATCCAACTTTTGCACACAAGGAAGTGATCAATCAATTTGTTCAGAAATGAATTGTGAGTTGAAACGTCGTTTCTTGTGAAAGTTTTTGGAAACTTTATTGCATCTTTTGAAAAAGTAAAAAAACGAAAAACAACGAAAACACGAAATCTACGAATATAAGATTTTCATAATCACGAGATTTTTCTTTGTGTGTCATTGGTATGAAATTCGGCGTGGGTTTCTGTGTTCACCCAAGCGTATGAATGCAAGTACGCAATTTATGGCTGCATGCCACAGGGGCAGCAGTCAACTTGTTTTTTTGGAAGGTGGATCTCAACACTTGGCAGGCCCAAATAATCATGTTTGAAGCCTGGGGGTTCAAACGGAAATAATTTATGTTTGGGGTTGATCCTGTGGTCTCTTTTCACTGCACCTCGTGTGGATCCAGGACACTCCGTGGGACCAGCCCACCACGTGAAGGGTCCAGGACCCAAGAGGCCAGCCCTCCGCCTGAAGGGAAATTCAGGATCCAGGGGCCAGCCCTCCTCCTGAGCCGCCCTTTCCCCAAGCTAAACCAGCCGGAACACATAATCGCTGGTGCTCAAATGCACGAACTTCCATTGAACTCTTCAAAGTACAAACTCTGTGGCCGATTTGGTCAATGGGGGATGATGACGACCAATCTACATTTTTTCACGATAAAGGCACACTGATTGATGCATTGGCGCAAAGTATTTCGGGAGGCCAGGGGGCGGACCTCCCTCCCTGATGATCTGGTGCCGTGGAAAGTCTGCACCACCATCCTCTCAATTGGACGAGCCTCTCGCAAGTTCTCCGGACAAATCAAATTTGAACATTGCATTGATGCTTCATTAACTCTCGTCGGTTCTGTGTCCACCAAAATCTGACACTCCATTGCAGGTAAAAAACGGGCACGTCTTTACGGTCCACAATTCAAGCCATCCACGGTAGGTTCACACTGCGTGTGCCATATACGCCAATAGATCCAGGGTGGAAAGCCCATTGACTTGTCCAGTTTCGCTTCACATGGCATGCGTCATGCGCTGCGTTCCTGTTCTTGTCAATGGCGCAGTGCTTGTTGACTTGAACAGGCACGAACGCCTGACGCATCCCGTGCGAAAAGGTCCCTGCAGACGCACTGCACTGCGCAAACAGTGGCGCCTGGCCACACTCCCCCTGTACTGTCCGTTCAGTCTCTGCAGCAGGACCTGCGGAAGCGCGTGCTGCAGAGGAACACGAAGAAGGTGATGCAGAGCACGAAGCGCGCGAACTTCTCCGTGATGTGCGACGCGTACCAGATGTTCAGCAGAGGCTCGTCCCCGATGTCGAACCTGGAGGACAAAGTGCGTGTGTGTGAGTCAGGTGTGCGTGTGAAGATGTTTCGGTGCTGAGTGCTCAGTTTTCGTCAACTGGACACTGGCAGGGAAGCAACAAGGGCAGAACTAGTCTCAGGTTGACAATCAGAATGTCACAAATCTAAGAGGACTTTTTGAGAAAATGAGAGTGGAATCGGCTCGAGCGCGCGCGTGTGTGTGTGCGTGTGCGCATCTGCAGGTGCGTGTGTACGCTTGTGCGCACGAGTGTGTGTGTGTGTGTGTGTGTGCAAGTGTGTGTGTGTGTGTGTTCACGTACACAGGTTCGGAGAAGGCCTTCTCCGAGTTGAGGATGATGCCGTTGATGACGATGTAAGGAACCATGAAGATGAAGCTGACGAGACCGAGAATGCACACCGCCTGGGAAAACACACATGTTTGGTCAGAAAAGGAAAAGATGTTGGTTGCTCATGACATTCAAGGAGAATGGAACATGGATCATTTCAGTTCAAAGCCTCTCAATTCTGAATGGTTGGTTCTTCCAAAAAGATGATGACGTGCTCCGGCTGGACCAAAGACGGGGTTCGTTGTCACAGTTACCTGTACGGTGGTGTAGTCGTCGGGCTCCAGGGTCTCCGCGACCTTGCGGAACAGCATACTGAGGAGCACGCACGAGCAGATGAAGACGATCACCGGCATGGCGAACTCAGGCAGGATCAGGTGCACTGGAAGCAGAAGTACAAGTGTGAGTGATGTGCGGCTTTGCCACGCATGACTACGACACAGAGGAACACCAGTCTCAGTGCTTCGGTTTGTTTCTGGTTTCTTCGGACATGTCAGTTTCGAGCCACACAAATAAGCGCGAAACCAAACCAGTGAGCATGCACTTGAATTGTACAACTTCACGGGCGGCTTGGGAATATGTGACGCAACGACTGTGAAACAGGTCCAGGAGAAGACGATCATTCAGGATTGTCTTCAAAGGTCCCAAACGCACGAACACAGTTGCGCAATTCAGAGGAAAAATTTCGTTGTTCCTGCGCCGTTAGAACTTGACGCCTGCGCCCGATGCATCCTGGTCCCTAGAAAGCAACATCCAATCCCCTGACTTCAAGAAAAGGTGTGTTTGGGGCCTCAAACTAAATCTCTGCTGACACAGGCCTCAAAGTAAGCACAGGAAAAACCACTCAAGACTGACATGCCAAACAGGCTCAAGCAACGCAGTCAATGAATGAGGGGTGCATTGAAATAGTGCCCCTGAAATGTACCGGAAAAGTATTGCATTGTTCTGTTTCAGTTGCTGTATTTTAAAAGCCTCTGAATATGAAAGGCAAACATATCCGTGGGGCAAAGAGGGGTTGACAAGTCCCAGGTTTGTACAAGTGCGAGGCCCATTCACACCAGCGCTGTGAACGTAACGTGTTCCAAATTCATGTCAACAAGTTCCTCTGTGTGAGGTGTGTGAGGCGAGTGTGTTCATCAGGTGGAAACGGCGATGGCTTTTCGGGTCGCCTTTCACATCGAAACCACGCTTCGCTGCCTGCGAATGGAAACAGTCATCGCTGGCTCATGCGGATGTCCCCCATTTCACGAACAATAGCCAAACGATGTAAGGGTTCACCCACGCTGCAAAAATGGTTCCTGTGAAATCATACAACTCTTTTCTCGACCAAAGGTCTCGAAAAGTCATTGTATGATTTCACAGGAACCTTTTTTGCAGTGGGTGAACTCACTTCTACCACAATGAGGTCACGTACGAGAGGCTCTGTGACGGCAGCGTGGTAGAAGTCAATTTACGGCTTAAGGAACTGATGCAGGTCCGGGTGCAAAAGACGCAGGGTTCACACTGGACGCACCACGCGTTGCGTTCCTTTCCGTTTCTACCAGAGTGCGGTGTCCCGTTGTCCAGGACACCAGCTACCGTTTCCATCCAGAAATTCTGCGATTTTTCGACAAACTCGAGGATCAGGCTTCAGAGACAAGCAATGCCACCAGAAAGGGTGGAATTCAGAACCGAAAAGCGTCAACGGATCAATGGACCGAGACCATGGTCCTGGAGTCATACCTATGGTATCCATGTAGAACCAGGTGGACTCGTGGTCCCCGGGCAGCGGCGACGTGATCTCGCACATCCCGGACGTGAACTGCCGCTCTCCGATCAGAATCTCCCCGACGAAGTGGATCCAGTAGCCGGCGAGCCCCCCGGAGACCAGTAGCCACGCCACCGAGAAGACGACGGCGAAGAAGGCGAGGTTGCGCGCCCCGACGCGCCCCGAGATGACCAGGCACCCGTCCACCACCATGGTGGCCAGCAGGAACCAGCGGTAATAGTAGAAGAGCTCCCGCAGGAAGTAGACGGCCTGGCACAGCGCCTTTGGATCGTCGCTGTCGTAGAAGACGTCCACGTTGATGAGATCGAAGTAGAACTCGTCCATGAGTGCGCCGAAGACGAGGACGCACGTGTCCGAGAAGGCGATGAGGAAGAGGTAGATGCCGGTGCTGCAGCGGATCAGGCCCCCGGTCAGGATGAGCAGCATCGACACCGAGTTGAAGAGGATCCCCAGGCAGAAGACGGCCATGCCGACCGCGTACCTGTTGTACATGATCTTCCCCAGGACCTCCTGGTCCGCGTCGAAGAAGAAATCTATCGCCATGGTCACCCGTGTGGTTGTTGTCAACTTCCACTTGTTGATGTTGATAAATTTCTCAAAGTCCTGATGTTTGTTTCAAAAGTTGTTCGCCCCAGAACTTCTGTGGTTGTTGTTCCTGCGTTGCTCTGCTCACAATGGCGCGGTCGTCTCCTACCTGTGTGTGCGCTGATTGATGTGCTTTGCTGCACACGTAAACGTCCACTGCTGGGAAGCTTTGGCTGACCGCATCACTTGAGAAGAACCCTCCCCCTCGCCTCCTGTTGGGCTTTTCGGTTCCGAATCGACGGAGCGTGCAGTGTCGGGGTGATGCGGGGCGTGAAGGCGCGATTCGCACTGTGTTCGCCACACAAGCGACAGTGCGGTGCCCGTTGAGCTATTTTGCGACGCAGCGAAAGGGGCAATAAGCGTGAAGAAGGCCTTGGTGTTTCGCATCGTGACTGAGAATTTGTGTTGCTTCCAACACCACCATTGACTCGGACGAAATCGCACAAAGTCGGATGCAATCATTCCAGCAAACTAATCGGAAATTCCTCAAAATCAGTCGCTTGACGCCAACGCATATTTGTACAACTCCTAACAAGAAGTTCCGAGGCGGGAACCCTGATGGTCGCGGAAGCGCAGGGGGTG
>JAAUXT010110782.1_pt1 | contig 38092 bp, 32 predicted proteins | sample 7278171 | NCBI WGS metagenome assembly JAAUXT01 (sample SAMN14350112, study PRJNA611818) | marine sediment metagenome | isolation source: surface marine sediment (1.8m) | place: French Polynesia: Moorea | collected 2018-08 | reverse complement strand
CATATGCAACTTGTAGAGTACCCCTAAGGGTGTCTGCACCCACTGTGATTCCAGTCTGTGATCACTGGAACAGGAGTAAAATGGAGGTTTTGTCCCCCCAAGATGGACGGATGCGGATACAGGGGCAAACCAATATCAGCTCCGCTACCGCGGCTGATAATCACACTCGTAAAGACTGAAGGACTGAGAAAATTCTTTCCAACCTGACTTGATATTTGGTAAGAAAACATGTCGTTCGAATACATATTTCAGCTTGAGCCGCGGTACGACACCTGCGCGGTGACGTTGGGCACAGGGGCTCTTCTGGTCTGGTTTGGAGCCGTCCGATATCTTCGCTTCTTCGAGAAATACAATGTGAGTGCAATTTGCCCTGCCGTGGCGCAAGGGTTTCTGAGGTGGAGGTGCTGCTCCAGCTTCGCTGATATTCAGGATACTACAGGGTGAATGTGGGCACAGTCGTTGCTCGACACCGCCGCCTCGAATGACAATTGTGAGTTCGTTCCTCCCTTGCCCGTTTGTGGAAAGGAAACACCTCAAGAGTGGTTGCGCAGTTCTCTTGCGCGGACACAAGTTTGCAGCTGTGTCACCTGACATTTACCCCAAAATAGAACGTGTAACACCCATCAGGAGTTGCGTTCACTTGCAACAATGACGCCGCGTGCAAACGTTCACTGGTGAATGCAGTCGTGTCAGTGAAAGCGTGTACGTGTTCAGATCCTGGTGCTGACGCTGAAGCGAGCCATGCCCAACGTGATGCGGTTCCTGGCCTGCGCCGGCATCCTGTACCTGGGCTTCCTCTTCTGCGGGTGGCTCGTGCTCGGACCGTACCACGTCAAGGTGAAGATGTCGCGTTCATTCATCGTATTTTTCTCACATATTTTTCCTCGTTTTGCTCTTTGCTGCGATACCAACAATTCCGGATGTCTGGATTGTTCTCCTTCGTGTGAAATTCTGACGACGTTTCTTGTTCACTGTTTAGTTTCGCGAGTTGTCGACAGCGTCGGAGGCGATGTTCTCGCTGGTGAACGGGGACGACATGTTCGTCACTTTCTCCATCATCAGCGACCAGAACAGCTACGTGTGGTGGTACAGCCGCATCTACCTGTACCTCTTCATCTCGCTCTTCATCTACGTCGTGCTCTCCGTCTTCATTTCCATCATCATCGATACCTACGACACGATCAAGGTGAATTGTTCATTTGCAGGTCTCGCAAAAGAACAGTGTTCTTCGAAACAGCAATAATTTACGTGCAAATGAAAAAAACAAAAGCGCGCTTCAACTGCGCGCTTTCGTTTTTTTTTTTCATTTACACTCTGATCACGCTAGCGCGCGGTTTGTTCCGTGGATCCACAATTCTATGGCACGAGCCGGAACGTTGTTTTCGCGCGCACTTCAGTAACCTGTGCTTTTCAGTACTTCTACCACCACGGGTTTCCGCGCAGCGATCTGTTCGAGTTCATCGAGGAGTGTCGCGACGGGCCCACCTCGCCGCTCTACATGTCTGACGAGCAGGAGGCGCCCGAGTCGTGCTGCTGGCCAAACCTTGACTTCTTCAAGCGATGCTGCCGCAAACGGTCAGTCAGCATTTGACAGCAAGACACACTGTGAAACTCCCAACAAGATGAAGCAGAGTTCGTGACTACAGATCCGGCTGCATCTTGTCGGGTTTTGCCTCAGGAAATGCACAGGTTTTTGACACTGGGCTGAAGCATACTTTACAACCTCCAAAACGTTCTCAACTTTGTGTACCTTGCTTTTGCAGGCGCACACACGTACCAACCATCATAGAGGATGAATCTCTGGACGCGCATTCGACTGAGTCGTCGCCACTGCTGGCCCACACCAGCCCGTCCGTCGCCAGCTGACGAGCTCTGGAGATGTGTTGGGCAAGCCAGCTGTGAGCTTGAATGTGGCCCGAGAAGTTTCAGGCGCAGATTGAGGACGGGAGTTTGAGCAAACCACTTTCTTTGGTTGTTTTCATTTCAAAATTTTGAGGGTCGCCATCCCAGGCTGACCGTGTGCTTGATCTGCTTCTGCATTCCTTCTTGTTGTGGGACGATTTTATAAAACCTGTGGGCCGTCTCGTGTGATGTGTCGGTGCTCTTCTGGCTCCCATTTTTTGCGCTCGTGTCGTGCTCGGAGCCGGCACATCTGCTGACGTTTTTGACGTCACGGGACCATAGCATCGATCTGTTTGAGGCCAGTATGGGGCACGCATGCAGGCCGAATGTCCCTTCTGCACCAACATAAATGTTGGAGGCGTGATAAACAGGGTGAAAGTCCATAAAGGACCGTGGCTTGCTCAGATACGATTGTCGTGTGTTCGTTTGTTGCCTTTCGTTGTTGAAGGGCAGTTTTTACATTTTCGAAATTTCAAAGTGTGAGATTTGTTGAACGTCAAATACATCGAATTTGTCAAGTCTTCCAGTGGCGGGTGAGGGTTCAGGTGCTGTGTCCCAGTCAGTCTTTGTTCGAAATACTCAGCGTTGACCAGCTGGTGGCACTGAGGATGTCGAACAAGTACGTGTCGTTGGTTGCTTTGTGTATCGTTCGCCAACTCGCCATGTTTCGGAGAACACTTCGTGGCCAAACGAACAATTGCTGGACAAAGACGAACCTTCTTGTACACCTACAGTACAAGATACATTTTGAGAAATAAAATTACTCGCATTGAGAACACATGTGTTTATTTTCAACACCGCTTTGTTTGCCAAAGCGCGTCTGAAGTTACAGCTGTGATCGGGCAGTTTAGCGATTCCCGGTGCAAAACCCAAAATGTTCTGCACACGTCGCAAATGCGAACAGAAACAGCACATTCAACTTATGGTCATGCAGCGAACTAGACACTTTTTTCGTGCAAATTGTTACCGGTACACCAAAAGCGTGTCAAGGTGAGGACATAGCTTGCAGTTCCTCTTGGGACACAATTTTTGCGAACATTGCAGGGAGCCTAGACGCGGATTTCACGGCAAATGTTTTCGGATAACAGCTCTGATTTGCAAAAACAACTGGCACAAACAACGGCTGCTTGGTAAAATATTCTGAGACGAGTGCCAAACCCGTCAGCTTGTCATGACACCTGTAAAGTCCGTCAAATTCCCAACGCTACGAGAGAAGACCCGACGCTGCGACGAGAAACACATTCTGGCACTTGGTGCGTTCAAGTTGGGAACAGAAAGTGACCAGCATCGCGTCAGTTTCACCGCTCTGCATCTCCAGCACCTGCAATGACAAGTGGAACCACGCGACCTCTGTGAAAGTAGTTTCCTCAAAAAACACTCAACTGGACCGATGTCTGTAGTAGCAAGTCCAGTCACATTGGCACAGTGATTGAAAAGCCTTTTTGTCGAAGAGAATCAAGCGTGATCGCTGAACAAGCGAGGCTTCGTCTCGGCCGATGCAGATTTACAGCAACACACAACACATGTGACTCGATCAAACAAGCCATTTGCGCCTTGCCAGCTGTTGTAGTTTCTCAGTGGTTCATCAAATTTCCTGGTTGATCAGGAAAAGCAACTGCGTGACATACGAACTCACCTCTCTGATAGTTCCAATCGGTTTTGCAGATTGGGTTGGGGCAGCGCGGTTGGGGCTCGTTCTTGAAGAACTTCTTCAAGCAATGCCAATGCATTTTGACATTGCACTCGGAACACGACTGCCCCTGGCGAAGAAAATTGTCTCAGATCAAAAAGAGCACTTGACATGGCAGACGCGCGCGACCTGGGTTCGTGTGTTCCAACACAAATCTGGTTTTTGGTCTCAGATGAATTGAAAAGTGCAACACACTCTTATATCAACACAACTCTTTCTTGTCATTGATCTGACGAGCACTCCGTCAAAAACTCTTACCCGGGTGCGAGAGTTTAGATCAGAGCAGACTGAATGTGTTTTGTGGGGATCCAGAGACGCGAAAGCTCAGGGCCTGAGGCCAAAGGGGCAAGCATCTCCGAACATAATTGTACGTGGGTGGGGTGGGGTGGGGGAGAGAGAAGGGCGGCGTTTGGGTAAGGCAGCAATATTCCAGGGAGAAGTGATACACTTCATTTCCTGGAGGTTAGCACGGATGGGCGGTTCACTGTGGGCGCTACATCTTCGAAAGAACAACGGATGAGGAAATCGTTCGTTTACTCGAGTTTTTGTGGGATTGCTGCGGTTTTGCGCAGCAGTTTTGACCCGGATCCAACAACCGCGAGATGACTTCTTTTTGTTCGATTGAATGACTCGTCTGACTCATCTCGGACAGGACAGCAACACAAAAACATAAACAAGAGCTTGTCGACACTCACAAGCGCTTTGTGCTTGAATGGAGCTGCACATTTTACCACAAATTTTTCGTGCTGCACGCTTTTTTTACAACACTGACAATTCGGACTCGAACACAAATAACAAAGTAGAAATACGGCTTGGTTCAGTTTATTCCTGAGTTTATCTTGGATAGAAGAATTCTGCTGCCTTGACACAAGACTCGAGTTGAGCTGAAGAGAAAAATACAACTGGACTCAATTGATTCTTCGTTTGTCGTGAAGTTTGTTGTGCTGAAACACATTTCTTCGCGCAAGATTACCAGTACTTGCGTTTTTGTGCGTCTGGAAACTGAACTTGCGTAAACAGTTCTGTCACCACACAAACCAATTGTTTCCTTGGTACATATGCACCCAAAAAATCTCTCGACAACAAAGAGATTGATTGATGAATCCAGCACCGTTCTGTGGCCAGCACAGATGCCGACAACGAATTTCCAGTCTTCTGGTCACACACAGCAAAAGCAAAATACTTCTTTCACTCTACTGACTTCAACATTTACAGCACCATTCTTCTCCATTCTTTGCATCTTCAGTCGGTGGTAAATTACTGAAATCTGGTGACTCACGAACAATTTGAAATGTCAGAAATTCCGTCTTTTCAACTGCAGCCTGCACAATTGAACGGAAGAACATGCAAAACATGTTTTCGTTGTGTCCATCCAGCTCAACTGAACCATGACACATCGTTTCGCCAGACGAGTTCACCTCAGGTTACACCAGGTGAAGTAACACCAGTTGGTACAATCGCTATGTGCGCAGTAAGGCTTAACAACGCACTGTTTCGCGGAATCCAATTGTTTTTTGGCAGCGTCAACGGTTTTGCATTCAAGCCTGAGGTTGTTGTCCACGCAGCGCTCGCTGAGTCGGCGCGGTCACTCGCACGGTCGCATTCCTCTCCAGTGACGGTCATCACTCGCGGGTTCATGACCCTCAAGTCCGAAGTTTTGCAGATTTTTCTGGAAATCCCAGTCACGCTGGTCAGCTGGGCTCAGTGCGAGTCGACCGCACTTTTTCCAGCGACTTCAGTCTTTGTTTTTCATTCACCTGCTTGTGAACTGGACGATACGTGTATCCCCAATCACAGCCGTCACGAACAGACCTCGATTCCAGCAGGGCGCGTCGTCATCTTTCACTCCATATCACGCCTGGAGTTTTGCTGTCACTCTTCTTCCACCAGTGTAGACAGTCTTGGTCGTGATGCAATGGCCTTTCTCTTCCGCCTCGAAAGACTTCTGTCAGCCGCGGTAGTTTTGAGTTTCCTTTTCCCAACCAGCATCAAGTCTCCGTTACTGGACGCGAACGCTTTCACTGACGTTGGGCAGACGTCCGAAGGGAGGCGCACACGTCGCGTGGTTTGCATCACGTTGTCCCGACCTTCGCTGCAGAAATCTGAGTGATGCAACTCTTTTTTGGCAACGACCGTCACACTGTCCTCGCCCGTTTTCACCGTGATGTCCTCCGGGCTGAAATTCTCACCAAGCGACAAAGTGTCCGTCCATTTCTCCGATTTCTGCTTCTTGCGCTCTTTGCGAATTATCTGCAAAGAACATCGAAGTGAAAAATTCGAACATTCTGAGAAGAGTGGGAAGCTTCAAAAAATATGTCGCTTTTCACTCTGTGCAACTTATTAGATCTTGTCAGCCCTTGTTGGCAGAACGCACGCGCGGAATCGAACAGGTATTTGATTGAAAAATCTCACCTTCTTCTTGTCCGCAGTTCCGTCAAAAAGCATCACTTTGAGCGGGGTGTAGAGACTCCCAGCTTGCTGAAATGTCTCTTCTGAACGTGTCTGTCTTTGTGCTCTGACAGGTCTCACAAATGGACAGAATCTGTTGTGTTCGTGCAGACCCATCACTGACGATATGTTGACGTTCCCTCTCGTTCGTATTTCAGTTGCAAGTTGCGAGGGCTCGCTTTAAATACACCCCCGCAACGTCTGGAAATTTCTACCAAAAACCAGCCTGAACCGCATGGCAGGCTCGGGCAGTGTTGATGTTCGCATTGTTGAACTCGGTGACTCATTGGTCACCTCTCCACTCTGCTCCACATCTCCGGCACGTGATTGGCTACAGAATCAACAAGCGGAGACATGCCTCGCTTGCGTCGGATGATGAAATCAATCCCCAGAGGAAAAAGTCCAACAGACGGAAAAACACGAAAATAAATCATTTCCGCATGGCGTGCAAACAACAAAAGGGGTTGGTCTCGCTCCAAAGTTGTTTGTGAAGAAAAGCGCGGTGGAACGTGCGAGGAATCACATTCTTCGGCACTCTCACTGACAATAAATGATGTGCAAGGCGTGCTGACGTCCACGTAGACAACAAAATTCCAAGTCCCTCGACCAAAGAAAAGAAATGAAAGTTTCGCAAAAACAAGATTGGATTCAATTTTTCACCCATGCAAATTTGCCTTCACCTGCGTTGTGTCAGTGAATAAATATACTCATGCAGCCGACTGACACAACACAGTCCTCAACTTCGCACACCGTAACTTTGACAAGGAGAAACAATCCTTTCACTATTCACAACAAGTGACCAGTCAACTGAACAAAGGTTGCTTACCTTGATGCAGAGACGCTTGCACATGTTGCAATCGGTGACGCTTTCGGGGTGCTGTTCCCTGATGTAGGACTCCATCTCCAGGAGAGAGCGCGTCGACAGCGACACATGACGGTCCTGAGGTGCAGCCACAAAATTTCCCCAACTGATACGTTCTGGTCAGCAAGCAATCTGTTTCATTCAGGATCTGTGTCGCAAAACGTTTCGTTTGAAAACCCCCAAATTTCAAAAAATCGTTTGCGTTTTATGTTTGTTGGACGAACACCAAAAGTGCGAGAGCGTCAAAGGAACTTTTTATCGACTTAAAAATTGGCTTCAGCTGACTGAATGCACCCTCCAAATGCCGTCCGTGAAACACGGTCACCTTTTTACAGATTGTTCACTGTGATTTTTGACATCCCTGGTTCTAGCATCACCGTCAGTCTCTCACCTTGGCGTCGTAGCAGATCCACTTGTCGTCCAGCAGCTTGTCGAGCAGGCGCTGCGTGTCGGTGACGGTCAGTTTGACGGTCTCGGGCAGCTGCGTGTTGAGGTTGAGCGCCTCTGTCTCCCTGACGCAGCCGGCCTCAGACTCCACCACCCGCTCGACCTGTCAACGTCGAGACTGCAAATTGAGCTGAAAGCGATTCCAAACTCGGAACGGATACACAGTCACTTTGCAAGCAAATTTCCACGAGGATGCACACACTCTGAACAACAAGCAGTGCCTTGAATGGATGTAGGGCTCGATGATGGAAGACACGATCAATGAACGGAATATTTTGGTCAGACAACAGCAGAACGACATCGTTATCAGCACACGAAGTCAACCACCTCAGCAGAAAACGACACAAAGGACGGGAGCTCACCAGTTTCTTGTAATATTCACACTCAGCAACAGAGAATTCAGAAGAAAGTTGCGTGATGTCCGACTCCTCCAGATTTATCTGCGCAAAAAAACAAAAATGACCATGAACAAGGATACAGTGCACTGAACACAAGCGCATCTGCAAGCGTGCTTGTTCCCGGGGGTGGGGGTGGGGGGGAGGGGGAGAGAAATTTTGTCTTCGTTCAGCCCCCTACAAGGCGGCCCCAGTGCGCACGTACTCGCCACAAGTGCAGGAACAAGAATACTTGCCAGTGCTGCCAGGCCTATCGGGGATACCGCAGGTGTCTGTACGCAACTGACTGGTGGTTGCTGTGACCTTACTTCAAAATTGTGTTCACATATCGAAGTTCTCACCTGTATTCAGTCATGACAGCTGCCCCGGACGTTTAAACTATTTACAGGTCAATCCTGGAGCTTTCTGGGCTGGTTTCTGACGGTAAGGGACCTTGGTTCACATATCGAGGCAAAGCAAGCTGTTTTCGTCTGCAGAGGGGTCTAGGCTCATCCTCACCCTCGTTGACTTCTTCACATACCAGAACGTAATGACTGCCACCCGTGTCCTCGTTGACTGCCTTCTTGATCTCCAACTGCATGTCCTTGATAGCCGTGTTGATGGTCGTGATCATTGACACGATCATCATGGGATCGGCACTGTCCTCCACGTTGTCTGCAACACAAAAACATTGAGAGAATGTGAACAAGGCGGCGACGCCAAGAAAGCGCACGGTTCCACGCGGTTGGCGCTGCACAAAACCACTTTGGCTCCCAGTCAGCACGACTCCTTTGCAAACAGCAAACTTGTAGATTTTGCAGAAAATTGGCCAAATCAGATGGTGGACTTTGCAGGATGGTGGGAGGGGGGAGGAACGCAACAATGTTGACTTTCCCCACTGCCAAGTCAACCAACAATTTTCTGCTCAGAATTCGATGTACCCGTAGATTTTTATTTTCCAATGCACTGCCATACAGACAGACAGACCGACAGTGATTCCACGCGTTCAAATATGACATTTGCGTCAATGTTCGCGTTGCACCAAGCTGACGAGACTGCTGGCAAATCGAATCGGGTAAACCAACGTGAGGTAATACGAACAGTTGTGCGTTTCGCAGGCGAGCTTGACCTGCGCCTTCACTTGCTTGGCGTCCAAGATGCCGCGCGCCATAAACGCCTGCAGCAGCTGGCGGTGCGCTCTTTCCATGATACGTCGGCTGTACACGAAGAAGCTTCGAGGCACTGCGCGGGCACTGTGAGACAGATCATGGTGGCGCAACGAGCAACAAACAAGAGAATACAACAGACAAAGAGCCCTCGATCGCCGGTGCCCAAAATTTGAGACAGGTGCCGAGGTAACGTTTTGGGTCAGTGGAACGTGACGAAGAACAATTTTTGTACTGACCCAAAAATTTGGGGTTGGAACGCCCCCTCTCCCCGGGTTCAAACTTGAGGGAGCGTCAAAACGCACACAGAAACACAGGGATTTCATCAAAAGTGTGGCTTGCACTGCACGACGGCAATTCCACAGAACAACAGGGGGCACACACGGCAGTTTTGTGTGGCCCGAACTGCATGCGGCCCGAATTGCTTGATGTCCGAATTGGGCGAGGTTTCTCTGATTTTGGCCATGGAAGTGCACACTATTATTCGGGGGAAGGGGTGGGGGGGGGCGAGGTTTCGACACTCCAGAAACGTCCTCGGCACAATGCATCGTCACTTGGCAGGGTGCGGCTCTCTGAATGTGTGTGACTACCTCAGAAAATGCTCCAAGGGCAATGTTCAAACGCAAGGCAATTCTGAAGAAACCCCGGTATATTTTCAGAGTCCAGAGGTAAATTAAAACCACAACACTGTACGATGTTCATCCAGATCTAACTTGGCGCTGAATGTGTGATTTGCAGATTCGTGTGATCTCACAGAGAGAAATCTTATTGGTGAGAGTGTTTAGATTTACCTTGTACACTGCCACTGCTGAAGAAGTGACAAAAATTGCTCTCCTTCTCACAAAACTATAAACGAAACAAGAAACAGAACTTCTACACCAAAATCCCGCCGCTTAGCACGAAAATAACCAAAACAGCCCGATTATCTTAGAACGGAATTGCTTCAATAGTCTCACGTTGTGTCAAAGCAGCAATTTTGAGCAAAAGTTTTGGTGTGGTAGACAAAATGTTATCATGGTTATTCATCTAGACGGTCAAAATCCCATGATATTGACATTTTCAGTCAAATTTAGGAGAAATTTCGTTCTCCAAGATACACCTACAACTTTTAGTATCTCAAAACAAACATGGCTGCGCCCATACACGTGAAAGCCAAAGGCGAGTGGAAAGATATTTCGGTGGACCCTAAAATCCTCTCACAGGCTGGAATGGGCGGATTTGTGTGTTTGCAGGAGCTTACGGATTACGAAATAATACAAGGCTCACCTAGTGACAAGAGAAAGGTGAAAAATGTGAATTTTGACAAAACTAGGCAGAGCGATAATTGAGCTAACTGTTTTTTGGGGGATTTGAAGAGGTTGCACCATAGAAGGGCGCTTTTTAATAAAGCGACCGAGCTAGTAGCAACCGAAGTCAAAGTACCAACAGGCAGTATCTACCAAAAGTATATGTACACCTGTTTCATGGTCAAGATGATCAATTTTGGATCTCTTTGGCTCTTAGTTAAATTTGGGTTGGGGATAATGTACCAAGAAGGATTTTAGGTAGTTCAAATTTTCAGGGTTTTTAAAGTCAAAAAGTTACAATTTGAAAATATGGATGGTATTGGGTATGAAGGTATCTCACAAAGTACAAATATTTGGTGAAACAAGTATATGAATGAAATATAGTGTATTAAATAGGGGTTGGAGAGGTAGTATTTGCTTTTGAATTTTTAACAAAGTTTAAAATGCTTTTTGGGTGGGGTCAAAGGTAGGGTGGAAAAGTCATTTTGAAGGAAAATTTAAAGATGGATATTGGCAATTCTTTCAGTTGATATATAGATATTGATATGAAATAATATCATGAAGTTCTGTTTTGTTGATTTCATTCCATTTGGGTATGTGCTGAATGAGTTGCCAAGTTGTAGATGTTGAGTAGTACAGTAAGAATTTTGATAAAAAAAGTGACCAAAATCAGAGTATCTGAAATCAGAGCAACCGAAATCAAAGCAACCGAAATCAGAATTTCCTCAAATCACCGCGAGCTCCATGGAACAATTTTTTGGTCACAGCTTGTTGCCTTCAGGAAGTGTCTCTGGGATCAATCTGTTGTGTTATCACGACAAAAAAATGTTCAATGGGTTGGTGTCACAATTCCAAGCACACGAAGAGAAGTGTGGACCAGTTCAAAAATGCCACATTCTGGACAAAGTCAATACGTTGGTTGTATGTATTTTATTGATACCAGGGTGTAATGTCATTCAAATTTTGGTGAAATACACTTTTGATGAAATAATTTTTCCTTCAGTTTGTTGATACCATTGAAAAATTAAATCTGCGTACTTGGCAGATTGCCTCATTTGTGGTGATTATATTTCCATTGTCTGTTTTTGAGAAAAATGAGTTTTTCTCACGTGATTTTGACTTTTGAGTCAAACAATTTTCACGGTTTTTACAGTATTTTAATCCTACGACTCATAAAAAAATCAACAAAAACAGATATGGGTGGTTTTTGTGGTGGAAATATCAATATTCAGAGTGTTTTATGTGGTACTTGCAATATTTTTGCGGAGTTTGTGTGGAATTGCCAGTGCACCTCGCAGAGCGTGAAGAATACAAGAATTATTTCATGCTTGCAACGACAATGACGCGTGCAGTGTTGATGGAGACCACATATTTTCAACGTATAGCACTTTGGGGGATGAGGTTCCTGTTTCAAAGATTATCTCTCTTTCCTTTCAGAGAAAAAAAGCTGCTGATGATTGCTCCAGACCAAAGAAAAAATCCAAATTTGCCGTTTCCACAAAAACTGTTGGCAGGCATGATCCTGGTTCATCAACAGCAACGTTGCGAAAATCAGAAAAGAAAGATGGAGGTGTGGAAAAGAATGACAAACATTGTCCAGACGAACCCAAGAGCAAAAAGAAGAAAAAAGGCAAGAAACTTAAACCCGGACGTGGCAAAATGGTCAGCGGTGAGGTTGTGGACGTGTTGGCCTCTGAGGAGCCAGCTTGTGAGAAAAGTCCAGCAACAGCAAGGAACGAATCTGGTACGTGAGAAACTTGCCGGTTGGCAGAGTCTGCAACAAAGTTGAGTTCGTGCACAGCTCAGAACAAGATAATTGTGGTCCAAGTTCGGATCGGTTTGCGGAATGTGTCTTCAGTTTGTCTTCATTTGATCCCGCACACAAGCAATACTTTCCCTGGATGTGAAAGGAAATCAGTTGAGTTCAAAATTTTCCTCTGCTGTGTTTCCCTTTCTCCCCTTCACATCAAAATATCATTGTCAACAAAGGAAAACAGGACAAGAACAAAAGAAAAAGAATTTGCGTGAAATTTTTGTCTGCATTTTCTTCCTGCGTTCGCGTCAAGGCTGTTGAGCCTTGGAGCAAAGTTTCCTAGCACCGGCAAAGATACGACTGAAGACGAACACTGCTCAGGATCAGGGGTTCGACGTTTTCTGGTTTGGTGCAAGGATTAGCGAGCAAAAATCCCAATGTTCTTTCCTCAGGCAGTGCCAAGTCAAAGGCTGTGAAAAGTACGAAACACCGACTGAAGAAAGAAATGAAAGCCCACTCGCCTAATCAGACAGGTGAAGATGCTTGTGTCGATTTGAAGGTAAATCGCTTTGGACACGCGGGCTGAAGATCTGGAACATTAGTTGTTCGTATTGACACGACATCAAATTTTGTAGACACATCAGCGTGGAAGGACCTTTTTGTTCCCAGTCAAGTTTTGAAAGGTCTGGCAGAATTGGGCTTCAGTGCCCCAACTCCGATCCAGACGTTGGTGCTGCCTTCAGCTATTCGGGACAAAATGGACATCATCGGCGCAGCTGAAACGGTTCGGTCTCTCTCGTGATTGTTCGCCAGGCATGTTCTCCCGAAAAAGCGGCATTGCTTGTGCTTCAAGTTGCACTATCAAAAATACTGTTTTCAGGGAAGTGGGAAAACACTCGCATTTGGCATACCCCTGTTGCACCACATTCTCGAATTCAAGAAATCTGCAGATCAGGAAGGTAAGAAACTTGTGGTAAAGTGCCCTTTTAATTGTTGTTCAATCAGGAGTAAGGTAACCAACGAAAGCCGTCACGCTGAAAGTGTTGTTTCAGTGTGCAGAACGGACAGTGGCGTGGAAAGTGATGACGACACAAGATCAGAAGACGAAGACACGCGAGAGGATACGGAAGGTATTTGGGATGATAGTTCTTCCCTTGAGCGCTTTTCAGCGTCGACATAGCTTGCTATTCAAATCTGTTTCTGCCCGTTCCTGTTTCACAAATGTTATTTGAAGGCGAACCGCATTTCTGTTCGTGTTCATTGTGAGAAAAATGGTGTGAATTGGATTTTTAAATAACCGTTTTCCTGGTTTTGCGGGATTTGTATCCAGCACAAAGCGCCGAAGAGGCATCAGAAGTGTTGGAGCTTCCAGCCATCGTTGTGGAATCGGATGAAGAGTGCACCGAAGAGGAGTGTGATCTGCCTCCCAGCGACGGTGAAGAAGACAATTTTGAAGAGTTGGAGGTTGGTGTCCTGAAAAATTCGTTTCATTGGCAACTACCAAATTTCAGGACCGGTATCAGGCCCCGGTTATTCCATCGTGTGTGGTTTGCAGGAAGGTCAACTGGGTTGTGTCCGCGTCGTCAACAACGTCACGTTTGATTGGCTGGAAGAAGCTGCTGTTGCGCAGTGCGATGCTGCTGCTGATCGGCCGCTGTTGGCGCTCATCCTCACTCCGACGCGAGAGTTGGCGATCCAGGTCAACAACCACATCAAAGCTGCGGCGAAGTATACCGACATCAAGGTGGGCAACTCGGAGTGCATTCCACAAAAGGCTTAAAATGCTTGTGTCCAGTTATTCAGTTCTGTGTTGTTTCATCCTTTTGCACTCTTCGAAAAGTGAATCTGAACGGCGTTGCAAAAAACGTGGGAAACAAAAGACACCGATTCGCTCTTGCAGACTGTGGTGATTGTGGGTGGCATGGCCGCACAGAAGCAGGAGCGGTTACTCAAGCGGTGCCCCGATATCGTAATTGCGACACCGGGAAGGCTGTGGGAGCTCATACAGCAGGTACAGTTTCCGTGTGTTCACTGGTTTGGCATCTTGGTTTGAATCGCCAGTTGCTTCTTGTCAGCCGGTGTTTGTAGTTGTGGTGCTGATGACTCGCGCGCATTGCAGGGAGATTCTCACTTGTCGAAGGTTGAAGACGTGCGGCACTTAGTCATAGACGAAGCAGACAGAATGGTGGAGAAGGGTCATTTTCAAGAGCTGAGCAAGCTCCTCGTCAAACTGAACAGGTTTCCTTGTTGTTTGGTTTGGGAACGGAGCTGAACAATTTTCATCTTGCGCCTTTGTGTGTCGCCTGTTTACCCTTCTTTCTGTTGTGTTTTTGCAGTGACGAGACGAAACAGAAGAGACGACAAAACCTGATTTTTTCAGCGACTCTTACAATGGTGCATTCTGGTCCTGACCGATACATAAAGAAGAAGAAAAAGGAGAAAATGACTTCGAAGCAAAAGCTCGGTAAGGTTCTATCCACACAGAAAGTTTGAGGTGGGTTTGTTGCTTCGACGGACTCCAGAGACTGAATTTGACGAAGTCTTTCCACAGAGGCGCTCATGGGTCGGATCGGTATCGCCGAAAAACCAAAAGTGGTTGACCTGACAAAGAAAGCAGTCACAGCGGAAACTCTCACTGAAGCCAGAATAACGTGCAGTCTCGAGGACAAGGTAGACAAACACCACACTTTGATGACTGAAGAAGCGCAAATTGGTGAGAGTGCACGAACAACTTTGGAGCAAAAAGAAAGTTATCGTCCCTTTTCAGGACCTCTACCTTTATTACTTCCTGCATCGATACCCCGGGCGAACCCTGGTGTTCACTAATAGCAAGGACTGCGTGCGGCGCCTCGTCACCGTCTTCTCGCTCCTGCAGTGCTGCCCACTACCGCTGCACGCAGACATGCACCAAAAACAACGTCTCAAGAACTTGGAACGATTTCAAGGTGAACGAACAGGAATAAGGAATTGTGCTTCCGTTTTCACGTTGGTGCTCACGAACCAGCTGTGAAGACAGCTGTCTGATTTTGGTTGTTTCCAACATTCTTCCAGCGAATGCGCGTGGCGTGCTGCTGGCGACAGACGTGGCGGCGCGTGGGCTGGACATCCCTGACGTGCAGCACGTCATTCACTACCAAGTACCCAAGACAACAGAGGCAGGATTTTCTTCCAAACTCGCATTTTCTTTTCACTTCATGCGCATGTGCGTGGCTGCGCACAGGTCTGCAGACACGTACAAGGTGAAAAAGAGCTGAATTTGTTGGGCAGTATGTAAATTGTAACTTGCAGCTTTGTGGTTCAGTGGTGACAATGTTCTTGCAGAACTACGTGCACCGGAGTGGGAGAACAGCGCGTGCGCTGAAGGAAGGGTTGAGTGTGATGTTGGTCGGGCCAGAGGACCAGCAGTTCTACAAACGCATCGTCAAAACGCTGAACAGAGGTGAGATCGTATCGCTTGTACCACTCTCAAAGAAGTGGTGAAAATCGTCACGCCGCCATCTTTTCTTGAAGTTTCCTGTGACGGAGTGAGTGGAGGTAGAACACTCCATTTTGAGAGTTTTGCTGGTGTTGATCTACGGCACTCGCTCTTCTTTTCCCACACTTTAACCTTCAGACGAACATCTTCAAGTGTTCCCGGTGGAAGACGACTATCTGGCGGGCCTCAAGCCTCGGGTCTCACTTGCTCGGCAGATAGACAAAGACGAACACAGGTTGGTTCTGTCTTTTCCAGGCGAAGTCAGAACGGTGTGGGTTCTCTGGTGTCTGGGTCCCAGCTAAATGCTTAAGTACCTGGTACCTGAAAGTTCCTTGCCTGTTGGCCTGTGAATTTCCGACTGTAGGTACAAATTTGTTCCTTTGTTCAGGGTTGTGCGGCAAAAGGCACGGAACACTTGGTTCGAGAATGCGGCGAAGGAGATGGACATAGAACTGGACGAGTCACAACTGTATCTTTTTTGAGTTGCGTGGGAAGGGCAAGAGTCATACCCATCAGTTCATACCTGGTCTGATGAGTTGGCACTCTCAAAAACAACGTTCTAAATCCATGTCATTCGTGAATTGGTTGAAGTTAGCGTTGCAGAAAAGTGCATTGTTTGCCAAAAGTTGTGCGAAAGGGAGTTTTTTGAGAGGAAATTTTTGTGAGACCGGGGCAAAAATGTGTTCTCTTTGCAAACAAGGGAGGGGCACCGGTGTTGGATTCTTTCCTCAGGTAGAGGCATGTGTTGCACCAAAAATGAGTTTGAACGGCATTTAATTGCTCGTTGTCCTTGACTTCAAACCAGACAAGATTTGGGAGGCAGTCACGAACAGGCGATGCACAAGCAGAAAATAGACATGTGGAAGAAGCAGCTTAAAAATATGCTCAAGTCTGCTGTTCTGCCGAAGCAATTCTCCGGCAAATATCCCACGAAAACTGGGAAATTAGCAATGCCTTTCAACACAGGTCAGTACCTTTTGGTCGGAAAACGCGGTCCTGCTGGGCTGTGCTGGTTCAGGGTTGGGGTGAGGCCGAGCAGCGCGTTTCATACGAGACTTGCTTTCTTGAGCGGATGTCAAATCCGGGTTGCGTCGTCAGACGCTGTCCTCGGGTGGAATCCACACGTGAATGTGTCGCTTGTTCCGGAGTGTGGTTGGCCGCGCAAGGCTCATGGGGCTGTTGTTAGCATTTCCCTGCCAGAGTGGTGCACACAGTTATGCGTGTGTCGTCCCCTTCCCGAATTTGACAACTTTCCCACGTGAGAGTTTCAACCTTCCTGTGTGGACCGTGACACCCCCGTGCAACTTTTCGGTAACGGCGACACAATGGGTCGTTTTTGTAGAGAGATTGCCAAGTGCAGCGGTCGACGCTTTGAAAGAAGAGAAACACCTGAAGAAAAAGAATCGTCAGAAGAAGCGAAAGATTGCGCAAACATGAGGAATTTTTAACAAATTTCTCTGGTGTCTGTGGTGTGTTGTGCGAAATCGATTCACAAATAATGCGTTTTGTTGTCATAAAACTCTTTACTTGTTGTGTTACACACACATAATATTTTAACGATAACGTACGGTAATGCTTTCGTCTGTCAACGTGATATGCATACCTCTTGTTTCCACAATTTGACAATAAAATTTAGTTGGGACTTTATCTGTTCTCTCGATCGATCGCACATTACTCATTTGCTCATTGTCGCACGGCCACGGGACAATTGTGAAAACTCGCACTGAATCAAACTGAACCGCATGTCAATATTCAACAGATCATATCAAATTTGGCCAACTGTGAAATTTACTTCGGGACCGTACGCCAGTCCTTCGGTTTCGCGCGTACTCAGAGAATAGGTTGTCGAACAGCACCGAACAGACATACAATTCACCTGAAAGTCACAAATTTCTCGTGATGCACTGGCCACCTACACTTGATGAAACCGCGAGCTTGCCCAACAGCTCACACGATTTGTTTATTTCTTAACGTTTTGAAAACAACGGCACAGCACTACGCCATCGAACCATCTCTGGCCGAATCGTATTGGCACCAAAATAGACGCGTGAACCGACAACTCTTTTTTTCTTGCGTGTACGCCGGGGACGGAACTCGTGCGTCTATTTTCTCGTTTTCAACAATACAAGCCAAAAGCGAAGCAAACCAGTCGTGTGACAAAGGAACACGCCAAAACTGGGCGTATAATTGCTGAACTGGAATGTAAAAGTGCGGCGCACAAGCATCAACAAAAGAACGACGGGTCAAGCAAATGAAGCAAAAGACTCGTATGTTTGACTTTTGGTCCGTTTCAGTGCCGCATGACTCCTGGTCTGTCGTGAACCGAAACAGCAAATGAAGGCCGCCTGCCGACTCTCGGCCTCCTGCCGTAACGACTGTGTTTTAGACGGAAGGCAGCACATGCACAAAACACAACTGACAATTCCCTTTCCTGCACTTCAATAAGCCTTGTCTTTTGGTGTCGTGTCTGGAAGAGGGGCAGAAGAGGTTCTGTTACCACCCAACTCTGGGGGCATTGTCATCACAAAGTCCTGTCAAATCGAGCCGGTTCTGGGTGAAACACTCAGCTTCTCTCGGCGACGTGTTCTTCAAAGCGACTGAGCGAAAACAAAATTCCTGATTTCCTTCCAAGCCATTCACGAGACGAAATCACCTCGCCCGTGCATTTCAGTTCGTCGTTTCCATTTCTTTGGAGCGTCCTGACTCTGTCTACACTGAATGTGTATCTACAGTATGCACTGTACAGTGTATTCCTACTGTGCGTGTGTGTCGAGACCGGCAGGACGTGTATTATCTGTTGACCCAGCGGCGCATGTTTTCCTCCCAGTCCGTGTTTCCGCCGTCCTCGTCGTCAGTTCGTATGTACGACTCTTGGTCCGTTTCCACACCGTAAGACTCCTCGTCTGTCATGTAGCGGGATGAAACGAAGCCTTGCAGCGCCTGCAAAAACCGCACGACCTGGTGTCAGTGTACCCGCTCGACGGCTCGTCCCTTCAGAACGTACGGAACCCTCATTGCTGGTAGAGACCAAAACGGTTCAGAAAAACACCCAGAAGAAATTGTTCTGGTTGGATTTTGAGACCCTCTGACAGGCGTTTGCACGACAGCCTCGCGGCTCGAATGAGGCTGCTGTGTTCGTACGCACCTTGGGGTCGTGGTCGTAGAGCTCGGCGTCCTCCTCGTCGGTGCGCACGTAGCTGTCGTCCGTGCTGTGTCCGCCCGTCGACTTGTTCATCACGTTGTTGCGCACGTAGTGCTGCGTGTCAGCGACGTACTGCGCCGTCTGCAGGTACGACCCGTCCGCCGCGCTGATGTAGCTACGCAGAACAACAACCAGTCAGAAACCAAGCACAGTGGCGTGAAAAATTCCCTCAACTTAGGTTGCTCCATTTTCCTGATAAAATCTTGCGGGTATACCATCACGCTGAACTGGTCAATAGATCTACTCCAGGGCGTTCGACTGGGCACGTTCAAAACTTGGTATGCGGTGCCACGAAAATTGCTGAACCAATCAAACGACACGGGAATGAACCCAAAACTGCAGTCTGATGAGCGCGTCCACTTCACATTGATCAAGGCAGCGAAGGAACAGAAGAGCACGTACTGTTCGGGGTCCACGTCAGAGGTGGTCGGGTTGTGTTTGCGCGCGCTGAGCTCGGCTATGAATTCGTTGTCCTGTCGCATTCGCTGTTGCATCTCACGTCGCCAGACGTTGAGCTCGTCCATCACAGCGTTCTCCCCAGCCCCACCCCCTGCCGAGACAAATGGGTTTTGACATGAAAAATCACAAAAACCAAACATGCTGCGGCGCCAAAACCACTTTTCTTCGGTTCGCCTCTGCGACGGCACAACAGGCGCAGAGCAGTGTACGAGTCGTTTGAGAAAGAAATCAAAAGGCATCTGTGTCTTTCCACGTTTGGGAGTGAAAAATGTGTTGTAGGGGCACAAGAAGACTAATTTGTCTTCCTGTTTTGCATTCTGGCCCACAGGACGTTTTCCATACAGCCAAGGAATAAATAGCAGTGCAATGTTGAACTTTCACAAATGTTTGCTCCAACAGCTGCAGCAAATGGAAAACTCTTCCATTTGTTCCGAGAAAAGCTCGGCTCCCTGCTCCATCCCATCAACACATATCGCATTCAGTCGTCTCACTTTCACCGACTGACAGAAGTGCAAAATGCAGAGGAACTCGGAAATCTCATTAGCACCATGAAAACTGGTTGACTTGGATGCAAAACTCTCTCAATGTAGGCACAAAGGTTCACCAAGAAATTTTTCACCACGAGGCAAACTCATCTCATGCACATTGAGGAGTTCGAATATTTTTTTTGAAGAACAGAGCAGTTGCGTCGCAATTTTGTTTTCAGTGAAACCATTGTCAAAGGCGAGAAGTTAGTAGCCCCGTGTTTGGCATTTCCTGAAAGATGGAAAAGTAACCAAACGCAAGCGAAACGAATTCCGTATTAGTGATGTCTGTACACGTTTGCTGAGGATTATTCAAGATGATTGTACCTCTTACCCGACTGCAGCACCTCATACCCAAACTAAAAGTCACAAAATTCAATGTTAATCTTTTCATCAGGTGACAGAAGATAGAAGGACAGGTCTGAATGTCGTGCTGTTTCAACTAATATGAAGGAATTTAGCGCACCTTGGATCCTGGTGTTAAAAAGAGGAGTGAGCGGCAGTGAAAATTGTTCAATAGATTCTGGAGACTGCAGACGTTCTGACCATCCAACAGGACAAGCCAGTCAGGATATGGCAAAATAATTCGCTTTTGCCCTTCATCGGAAGAGGCCAAAAGTCTAATCTGGAAGAAGTTTCACTGCATCGTTCGCACTGATGTACATATTTGACGCGATTGGACCATTTCTGTTGGGGAGAGACAAGCCTGAATGACTTCTAGTTCGCGCACCTTGTTGCCGCGACGAGAAGGCGTCGTCTTCCTCATCCTCCTCTCCACTGGAAGCCTCTGCAAACACAGAAATGGTGGCGAATCAACAATTCTGCAGAAGAATCCTTTTTCTCTGTGAAAACGGGTTGCAAACTCTGTTCTCCCCTCCATCTCACCGAACAGCAGACAAGAAACAGACACCAGTTTCCAGAGAAAATGAACTGTCTACACATGATTAGGTTCTCTCCTGGGGCGGAGTAAACGCAGTAAGAAACCAGAAAAATCGCACATGGCCCACCGTAACCAGTGCCACGGTCCAACACAACGAATTCTGGAAATACACCATTGATTTTCTTCTTTTTTTTCTCCAGCTGAATAATTTGTCCTTGTTGTTCACAGCTGAAGCTGTGCTCGGAACTGACCACTTGTTGTGCAGGTGATTGCCACGCTGATGAACTCTTTCTCTCAGCCAGATTGCTCTGATCGGGAAAATGTACCTGAGTTGAGTTCTTTGACAAGGGACGACATGGCGTTGGTGACCGAATCGGCGGCGACAAGCAGATCCTGCCGCAGCGACCGCACGCTGCTCGCCGAACTGCCAGGCGCCTGACCGAATGCCTGTCGTACGTCGCCTGCAAACATTACAACCAAGCGGCAATCTTCACTGGGTAAAGACCCTCTTCGACTTTGCCACTTAGCTCAGGGAAGGTAAAAAGTCAGACTGCAGAAGACTCCATCAATGCAAGAAACCAGAGAACGAATCAGAAAATGAATTTTCCCCAGGTTCGCACCTCCGACACCCATGAGCGAGTCTCCAGGGGCAGATGACGTGGATCCTCCGCGGGCGATGGCGGGCAGCCCGAGCGGCGGCGAGTGGGCGTGCCGGGCTCGCGGGGAGCTGTTGGGCGTCGATCTGGGAGAACCGTGTGTCTGAAACATGAACCAGGCAGGTGACGTGGAAGCTGTATGAAAACACTACTAAAAACCACATTTGTGTGTAAGGTCAACACTTTAGTTTTTCTCTTGTAATCAAGCTCTTGTGAAACAAGCAAAGAAAACAGTGATGTACAAACGGAATGTTCCAGCGCACGGTGGGCAGTACCTTGAGTAGCTTCATGAGGCCCTCGAGCTGCACCATGAGTTCGCGGCGTGACTCCTGCAACGCCGCCATGCGCGCCTCCAGCTCGTCCCGGCGCTGGCGCAGCAGCCGCAGCTCGGCGAGCAGCGTCGGGTTGCGCCCTAGCGACGCGCCGTCCGCACTCATGCGCGCCGCCGCCTCCTGCTCCTTCCGCAGCCGCTGGATCTCATTGAGGATGTCCCTGAAACACACAAACATTGACTCGTGCATTCTTCGCGTTTGAGCTCAAGAAGTTTCACTCATTTGGGACATCTTGCAGGTCTGCAGTGGAAACAACTCGGGCACTCACCTTGAGCAACAAGAGCAATTTGGAAACAAAAAGTTCAAAGTTTTTGCTTCGCTTTGAATTCAACAATTTCAGCGTGAAAAAGCCACAGAGGGAACCAAAACATGCACCAGCGTAATGCGTATTGCTTGTCATCAACTCGACTTGGTTTCGGTTGCGAAAAAATAAACTTTCAGCTCTGTTTATCAAGGCAGAAGTAGAAGCATCAGAAAACTAAAAAATCAAACAGAGCAATATCTGCCTAGTTCTTCTGGTTCTTGCGCAAACGAATCACCAAAAAAGGAACAGTCTTCTCTCAATTTTGCCGGCGAAATGGTTCTTCAATCGGAAATGCAACGAAATTGGACTGATTCGCTTGACATCTCTGCGCAAGATGGATTTCAGTTTGATCTCTGTCCGTGTCCACGGACTGACAAGAAGCGGTTTGTTTCCAGTGACTGATGCAACTTACATGGTTCGTCCAAATCACGGGAAACGTGTGTTGGAACTGGATGGCACAGAAGAAGAGGAAATAAAAGCCGCTGAACCATCAAGCTGACGTCGGGCAGAATTGCACAGCAGTGATCTGAGCACAACACAGAAAACCCGACTCTCAGAGCTGTTACGCTGTGCAGTTCTGAGTCCTTCCCCATTGAGGTTCTAAATGAAGATCATCCAACTCCGACACAAAACGTACCTCATTTCACAATTGATCATTGGACAGACAACTGTCCGTCAAGAACGAAACTTTCAGACGGAAAACCTGCATGAGTGGCTTCCAAGTCTCGTTGGCAACTTGTCACGACAAATCCCGTCCCAGGCCATTTATTACCAGCGTGTTTTACGTGATGGAAGCGACGCACGATTAAACACACTCACAATGTGCGCTCATCTCTCAGGCTCCAGCTTCCAAAAACACTCGACAGACATCGATTCCTGGCAGGCGCTCTCGTGTTCAGGACTGGGAGAAGCCTCCTTCAAACATCTACCCGAGCCTTTGTTCCCCAGAATACTCGCAAAGTGCCCAAACAGCCAAACAGCTTTCTTCCAGCACAAGATTTCCTTCGCAGCACAGGAGGCATTTCAGTGGCCTTGACTTGGTGGAATGAAAAAAAGAAATTGAGTTCAAATCGAGAACAGTTTTGAGATGGTGTTTTACTTCCAGTTCATGATCTCTTCATCCGTCGCATCAGTGTTTGTCGTGTCGACACTTGATTTCAGGAAGTGACGGCGAAAAGTGGCGAAAGTGACGAAAACCAAAGGCGGACTCTGTTGGGGAGGAAGGATAAAAAAATCCAAATTGCAAACCCTCGACTCTTGCCAACATGGCCACAGCGAAACAGAACGTCCTTCACCCAGCTTGGAAAACACCAAGATGGAACAAAGTGCCGACTTGCCTGAGACACCTGTCTGAGCAACAACAGCACAATAACATGCTCAATTCACAATGAACTTCACCTCGAGACGAAGAACACAAAGCACAACTGTTTTCACCCGCCTTGCTTCAGGGAGATGTTTCATGTACACCGATAGATTTCCGGCTCAGCACTTCTCAGACACTTGAAAAAAGATCCCAAGGACTTCAAGCTGCACGTTTTCACTGAGTGCTGGGAACCATGACCTACTTTGGGTCCAGGAAAGTATCTCCTCCCCTTTTGGGCCTCACGACACTTTTTGGTTGCCATGGTGCCCAACCAAATTCCAGCAAAAGGGCAGAGATGCTTCCCAGTCGGCTGAGCATTGCTTCCCGCTTGCCGATCGCTTCTCATTCAGCGACCCATCCATCAGCTCCCAATTCCCTCCTCTCAATCAACCAAAATCACTTCACGCAAAGAAACCTGCGTCTCCACGCTCAGCTGACGAAACACAGCCAATAAACAAACTACTCACAGACACGGAGTCAACCTGGAACTGCTGTATCCCACTTGATTCAGCTGTCACAACATTGGACCAGGACTTTAAACTTTCCCGAATCCGTCCTGTTCTCGCGGTGAGGGTTGATGCTCCTCCGCGGTCCCTCTCCTCTTCTCTTGGTTTCGCGGCGGTTTCCTGTGGCGCTTCACAAGAGAAGGTCTGGCTTCCAATGCACTGAATCTGTGGCGTTCATTAGCAGCCAATAAAAGAACCGCTCTGCCCACAAACTCGTTGCAAATGATTTGAGAGCTGTTTGTTCTGTCACAAAAAACAAGCAATCAAATCAGAACACACAAGACTTCAGTGTTTTACGTCGATTCTGTCAGATAGATGTTCTGCACAAGGGTCAAGGTTGTGCGGTTGAGGGAAATTGCAAAAAAAACTAACATTCTCCTCGCTTCTATCCTCTTTATCTCAAGATTCCACGCCTGAGAAACCAAAAGCCTGCTTTCCAGCCTGCTTGATGAACGGATACCGCAGCTTCCAGACTTTTCAAACTTCCTGGCGTCAGTGCGTGGAATTTTGACCTTGTGCATTCTAACGTTTCTTGATGCACAAGACAATCCTGTTCGAAGGAAACGGTGAAAACATCATCTGAAGGCGAAACATGGACGAGCCAACAAGGAAGAACACGTTGATCACCTGCACGTTGACGAGAGAAACTCAAATTGTATGGGCGTCTTGCGGGCACGCAAACGACTCTTCCTCTGGGTGCACATGTACAACAGAACAGCAAAACACGAGTCCGCAGCTACTTATGGGTCTCCTGTGAACCTTTCGCCCTTTTCTTGGTGCGTGCCAACGGAATGTTGTTGAAAATTCGTTGACACATCAGTTCCTCACACAAATGAATTCCCATCTCCAAAAACCAGCTGAGAAAAATCAGTCTCAAGAAAGGACTGTTGGGCTGCCAGACAAGCAACGAAGCCGTTTTGAGGCGACAAAATGAGAACCAGAACGTGTGGGAAGCCTATCAATTTTCTTTGTGTCTTCTTCCCGCAACCTTCGCCATTAATTGGCAATGCAGTTCTGGCTCTCATCACGCGTGGAGCACTTTTTCAAGGGAAATAAACCCGACCAAGTGGATGAAGTGACAGAGGTCTCATCTGTCCCAATAACCCCTGGGCCTTTCCCATTCGCCACGACCAAATACACTCATGTACCCGACCACGGCAACGCTTCGTCAGATATCCGCTTACCAGAGGCAATTCCGCCAGTACCTCGTGACCCGCTCCCAATCATTCCCTGCCTTTTTTGACAAACAAATCGGTGAATGGTTTGGGAATGGGTAGACGGCTCATCCTCTTTGAGGACATTTCTCCTTCGAGAGGCTGCAGGAAAAAAAATGGATGCTTCTTTTTTTCGCTTTGTCGCAGCCTCCAGTGTTGTCCACATGTTTGGAAAAAATGAACTTCCTTGTCCTTTTGGCTTCAAACGTCCTGCCAGACGATGGCCGCCAAGACAAGACTCAAGACGTCTGTCCTCAAAAAGTGTCCATGACGTAAGAAGGACAAACTTTTGTTCTTGATTCTTTGGGCAAACACATTTTTGACGTCTCGTGAACAAAAATTTGGAAGACATGGCCATCCATATGCAAAAGGAGATGGCGCTTTCCTGTTTTCTTGTTCTCCAAATGTGCACCAGGTCGTGGCATCTTGAAACCAGAGACCGAACCAGATCCACCGAAACCTACTCACGATTTCTGTTGGTGACCGGATTGTCGTGACACGTAGAATTGTGCTGACAACTCAAGTTTGTCGTGCACAACAGTCAAGGTTTTGAGACAGAACGAGTCCATCTCGACATGTGAAAACGTCTTCCCTATTTGCAACAGGGATTCTCGAATCCTCAGCGACAAAACTTACGTTCCATTTCCGCAGTCCATTGTTGTTCCTTGTTCTCATCTTCACCGCCTCGCATCCTCACTGCCACATGACAGCAGAAGCGCATTTCAAAGAGTCGATGCGGTGGAAAAACTCATTTTCTGATGTACCCAGTGGAAGATTGGAGGCTTTCCGTGAAAGGACCTTGGAGGCTAAATGTCGTTTGGACGAACTGGATGTGCTCTTCCCGTCTGTACGCTCCGTACATATCCCACGAAACTACGAGTTTGGCCCGACCTGACTGACAACCAACCCAGAGCAGCGCTACACGACTCAAATTGACAAGACATCGATTTCTACTCTGCTCTGAGATTGTCCATGAAGGGAAAATCGCTTCTCTGCACAAACAACACAACCACTAGTTTCTGAAAGGCAGTTTCTTTCTCTACATAAACGGCCACTAATGCTGTTTTGGACGTGCTTCTAGTGGCAGAACAAGACCCGGATCGTTTGGAGCGATTGAGCGTTATTAATGCTATTAGGCCTGCGAGTGGAAATCCGACATTTTCTGCCTGTGACGCACAATATTCATCAGTGATGCAAGTTTGCTTGGTAATGATTTTCGTGATTCTACAACCTACTAACAACACCAAAAGCTGGATTGGTGTCGAACACACATCAGTTCAGATTTGAAGAAACCCTAGTGCCCATTTTGATGTTCGCCGTACCCCGCAAGACTGAGCATCGACAGAAACAAACCGGCTGGTCCATGCATTAAAATTCTTGACCATAAATCCTGACAGAGCCCCAGGACACTGAAGCTTTCATAAATTTTTCCTCTGGCCATTTCTCGCAAGTCTGCACTTAGCAGTGCAAAACTGAAGCAACACAACCTTCTCAGGACTTGTGATTTGGCAGGAGTCTCACTCTGTCACGCAAACATTTCGGCGTGGACAGACCGTATCGTTGCTTTCAGAATTTTGAACAGCCCTAACCCGACAGTCTGCAACCTTGAATTTCTCTTGGTATTGAAGGAGATAAAAACAAGCGCACTGCAGAGACGAGCAGCGGCGACGCTGGTCCTTCTCTGGGATTCAGACCGTTGTTGCTTTCTCCAACAAAAAAGTCCCGGTATTGATCTGACAGCACCAAATGCTGCTCCTATTTCATTCATTTCTTTTTGGCTGCTGTTCTGCAATAAATGGCATCATCGCATGGGTCCAAGGTTTATATTTCGTTGCATATTTGAAGGGTATCGAGCCGACTTGTGTGTGTGGCAACCGGGATTTTCTGTGCGCTTTGTTCCCTGACGAACAGGGGCGGACTCAGAGATCCAGAACAGTGATTTTTTTGAACGATCGTCAGGAACAACAGTCAACAAAGCAGTGGCGAGCGTCTGAGCGAGCCAACGTTCAGCAGTGTAAAAGTTCGCCGGTTCCCTGTTTCACCGCCACACAGCTTCCAGCGTTAGATTTGCTCAATCAAGTTTGGCGGACAAGCCAACTCTGACAGCGTACTTTGGGATAATCCAATATTGATGAGGGAAGCAGCGAGCGTACTTGATCCAACTGATTAATGCCGGATTATCTCTTTGTTGGACTAAACTTTTACATCGTGGCAACGGCGTCAACACGCCCCACTTTTCACGCACTCGACAGCACTGTGTGTTCAAGGTTTCAGCAAGGACACACACACACACACACACACACACACACACACACACACACACACACACCTGAATGAAATGACAGACAGCCAAATTCAAGGGACAAGTTGACGTCGCTTTCAGAAATGTCAGAACAACATTACACGAAATACAGCTCCCCACGGGTCCCCAGATGGCATCTGCCGTGACGGCAATGTGCGCTCGGCTGTCAGACGGCGTCTCCAAAACCAAGGCTGATTAAGTTTCCTCCGAAATGCACATCTACGCATCGCCAAAATCACACCCAGTCCAGCGAAAGCTCACAAAAATTCCTGCGCAATGTTCAGACGAAAACAACTGCGCCGGATTTTTTCAGATCTTCAAAGTTGAAAGACGTCATGCGTCCGCGACACAAACAAGTCCGCTTCCATCAGACTCACGTGTGACAAGCCGAGAGTTTTGTTGACAGAAGAACAGGAGTAAACGATTTTCACCCACCTATTTTTGGCTTCAAGTTGAGCTATCAATTCTCGCTGGGCTCGGTTGGAGTCGAGGCTGAAGTTGAGCTCGGAGGGACTCCGTGCCTACAATGTCAAGAAGAAACATGCATTAACCATTAGAAGCCTCAGGTAAAAGTCCGTCGCACACCAGTGCAGAAGAAGCGACTGTCTCTTCTTGCTTCCTGTTGATAAAGCCAGAATTGGACTCCGTCATCTGGACTCACAGGAGCTGCATCTCGAGTCAAGGAAGAGCAAAACCTGGTGTGCGCTCGGGAACGGGAAAAGCAAAAAGTTCAATTTTGAGACCAGGCCCTCCCCTCTCCCCCGAATAACACACGCAACTTTTCCGACACATCACACGAGTTCTCGAATGTGAAGAACAAAATTCAAGTCCTGCTGGTCTCACCTCGTGCAGAGGATGTCTGTGGTAAAGGTTCACTCGCCTCAACATTGTGCTGACATTAACTGTTCCACATGGAAACCCAGAACTGTGACAGTGAATCCAAAAATTCACACAATTTGCAGCGTTGTTCTCGAATCACACGGACAGCAGCTTCAATGTCATAACAGTGTGGACCCTCCAGCCTGCATCACAACTTACAAGGCTACTTGCACAGCTTTATTGCTTTCCACAGCTTTGGCTGCTTCAACAGCACCAGAGGTACAATGTTCTGCCTTTGTGATAACCGTGCAAGAAAAAAAACATGCGAACCTTCAGGATGAAAGGAAGATTATTTTCTTGAAAAACACCGACCTTGATAATGTTTTAGAAAGGTACCCAAGAGGAGTTGTTGTTCTGCAGCCTCAACACGCGTGCTGAACTCAGGATTTCAACAGCAGCACCCATGATCTCTGACTGATGACACAGCTTGTTTCAGCAGTATCTGCTCAGGTAACACATTCAAAGCTTCACACACAGAGGCCAATCTACAGTGTTGCAAGACGTTCGCACAGCCTGCTCTTCCAAGGTTCACCAACACACTTCTTTGGCTTTGGAAAGATTGGTTTGAAGCGGCCTGTACGAAAAGAAAACAACAGAAAACTGCTTCTTTTGGAAGAAAAAAAAATAAGGTGTTTTTCATCAGACTTGAATGAGCGCTCCAAACAATAAAGACGCGACGCAGAATCCTTCATTCAGAAAGCCGCCAATAATGAGCCACTTAATTGCACCCAACTGCCTACTTTTCCGTCTCGTGCAGCTCAAATTAAACCTGCAATTCAGCAAAACACGTCCATCAACGAAAAGGAAAAATTGAATTGATCTTGACGTGTGAAAAAGAAGTTATTGCCGCTGCTCGATCAAACCAAATCTCAAACAGTACCACAATACAACACGTTTGGGGAAGCAAAACTTCTCACCACTACAATCCCCACGCCTTGTCTTGTGCTTACAGATTGCTGGACAACACACCAAACACACGAGGTTCCGTTTCGATCAACCCTGGTGGACCACCAAAAATTTCAAACCGAATTGAAGAGTTCTTTTCATTTTTTCTTTCTCAGTGATTGCTGAAACACAATCACTCCGAACCCCCGAGTTAGTCGACGCGTCTCTGAAGGAGGAGGGAGCGGGTCAAATCAACGCGTAGTTGAGCAGGGGCAACAGCCTCACAGGGATACTTGCTGGCGCCGTTTGCAGATCGATAGTGGTGACCGAACGAGATCCAAACATTCATCAGAACAAACTTGTTCGATACTCTGAGACGGCAGCAAATTGCTGTCTTGAACAGCTCCCGACAGATCAGCTATCAACTTGGACTGGTTTTGAAGCGGAGGGAAAACGGAATGCCATGGCAAGAGACAAGATACTGAGGAAGTCTAAAGTAGTCTTCAAATTTCTCGCGTCTGTGCTTGGACGTTGTCTCTTTCATTTCTCCACACCGGACATTTTTTCACCGAACTGAGTCCTGCAGGATCTACCAAGATCTGTGAAGATGTTTTTCTTTTTCGGAATAAATCGTGAAACATTCGGTATCAACACCTGTCTAAATCTCGTACTCTTCGTTTGTCTGCACTGAAGATTGAGCCAGCGTGTTGAGTTCGGTTGATTCCGATGAACAAGAGCTACAAATAACATGGGGCCGACCGGTTTGGTCAGCAGACGTCTATTTTTTGTTGATGCGAAATTTGATTGTGGCCTGAGCCCTTCGCTTGGGAAAACGGGCTGCAGAACACCCACAGCTTGGTGTGATTTGTGTGGGGCCACTGTATGAATCAGTGTCATTCCAAGACCAGAAACAAAATGATGAAACACTGAGCGCAACTTCGTCCCGAACAGATGAACGAACCACGTCCAATTCGACGGTTTCGGAGACTTCAAGTAAATTCATCCAATAGCGCGATTCTGTCGCACTATCCTCGGGCCAAGTCATGAGCGACATTCGTTCGGAACAGGCGAGCAGTAATGCACATGGTCCGTGCGCAGAGAGCTGGGGAGAGATGGGGTCTTCATCAAAATAGACCTGCACGCGAGGTCAATCGCTTTATCCACAATGAAGATTGAGGTCAAATGACTTCCATTTCCAGGCAGCATGACAAACTTGGCGGATTCTAATCCAAATCGACAAATGAAATGTGCACCATGCTGGTCTTGACCACACACAACACAGTTACACAAAACATGGACGATGATCTGTTGCGCACGGATCTCAACGTTACCTTTGTGGTCTTTTCAGCGTTGTTTTCGACCCGCCATTTTCAAACGAACCAGTGTTGTGAGCGCAGTGACGCACTCTGATACTCCGAGTACCAATCGGATATCAACTCTTTGCGGAGTTGATACATCACACTCAGATGCCCAGAAAAGAGCGCGGTGTTTTCATGCATTTAGACCGACTATAATGAACCTCTCATCAATAAAGATCTGCGGGAAAGGTCATCGGCATCATCCATTATTGCCAAATAAAGCAGCGTCGGCCTCCAAAACGCAACTCTGCGCGACAGTGATGAATCTGGGCTTAACGGAAGTCCATGGAAACCACGTTGGATCTATCACGGTGCCTGTGTGCACATCTCATGCATCTGTTTGGCTTTCGCCCTCGACAAGAAGAAAATTCAGCCAAGAAGTGCGAGAAGGGCTGGCACCGAATGACATGACATGACTTGTGAGAATCGGTCCTTTTCAAGAACCTCCAGTTGTTCTGTTTCGTCAGAAATGGGTTGCTTGTGAATCCACTTTGTGAGTTCATAACAACCGGTTGCGAAGAGGGAACTCAGCTCTCGACAACGAACATGCGAATTATTCAGTCGGAACGTTTTTGCTCAACCGTCATGGCAACATTCTATGTGGTGGTCGTGACCTCCAACTGTAATGTCCAAAGTGTGTTTTACCTGGCTCATCAGAGCCGCATGTCATCAAAACAGGAAAGAACCTCAAAACCAAGTTTTCCAAGTTCTCTTTTGGACTTCATGCATAAATGGCAATCACATGACCCTGGGGCAGTTTTCCCAATTCACGGATCCTTTTGCAACAGTTTCAAAAATGAAATAAGCTTACAAAGTGATGACTTGGTCTGCAACACTTGCAACACTTGCGATGACTTCAATCTGGGATACAACTACGGTAATTTGGAAGTGGAAGTCCAGATTACCTCAGGGGGACATTCAACTACTTCTGTGTGAACATATGAAAATCTTGCAGTCTGCATTCTCTGCCTTGTCTATAGCACTCTCATGTTTCAAAATGTACTGAATCATAGTTGAGACACAGTTGCCAGTTTTCCAACCTTTTTGAAAACAAAAGCAGTATCTCTGCCATTTTGCACTGATGTGTTCTTTCAACTGTGTCGTGTTATCGTGGTTGTGTTTACAACTATTTTCAAAGGAATGTGAAGAGAATTTGCAAGGAAAGAGGCCTGTTTCCCTCGTATACTCCCGCGGTGGGAGAACAAAGAAGCAAAGAATCCGCAAATAATCCAATGTTGGTTTCTCTACATCACGTCAAATTGGCTTGATTTCTGTGCGGTCTGTTGACTGCAAAACGGGACATCGAGGAGAGCAAAAAATAAGTTCGGAGAAATACCAGACCCTAATCAATCCCTCGATTCCCATTTCGCTCCAAAAATCCATTGCAATACATCACTGCAATCAGAACTTGCAATCAGATCAAGCTGCCGCCGAGCACTTTTTTCTTGGTATTCCTGTGTAATCGGGTCTGCAGTATTCAGACGTTGGTGTCCACCTTGTTCAATGGGTCTCACAAGCATCACAAGATTCTCTTTTTTGTGTCTGTTACAATTCTCTTGACACGGTGTCTGTTGGTGACTCTACGTGAACGGAATGCGACGCGAACACAGAAGGCAAGCTTGCACACGTTGCAAACTGTAGATTCCTGTGGAGAGCAGTCAACGATATCGGCTGATCGACTGGGGTCCCCCTTGTGGCCTTTTGTCACGTTCGTCAAGCGCTGGCAAGCAAAAATCATGAATTTGCGTCTTTTCACGACAGGGTACCCCGCTCATTCACACCAGGAGTCCGACAGCACGTAGCAACACGATCCAGATCCCATGACACCACAACAAAACGGTGTACATGCCAGGTCAACACCTGCAGAAAGCCCAGCTACAAAACGGAAATGAAAGCCCAGACATTCAACGGTGGCAAGGTCGAAGACTGCTCACACCCACAGCTGCTCATCATAATGGAAAGAGAAACACATCCTCGACAGCTTTGACAGCCCTTCTGCTGGAAGCTTTGGCACTGCCGCGCTAAAAATCTTCCTCACACTGGCGACCCTTTCCAAATCTGTGCTGCAACTGATGATGTCGAGTTTTTGTCTCTCAAGGAGAAGAATTCCGCTTGTCTTTTCAAGACGATATGATTTGCGTGAGATGTTCTTCTTCAGTTGGTCTCCAAAAGGATTTTGCTGCACAAGAAAGAACCAAAACAAGGTTGCATTTTCCCTTTTTTTTCGAACAGTGGCAATGCAGACATAATCAAATCCCACAGGTCCCAAAAGCCTCGTACCAACTCTGGCCAATCTCTCACAAGAACAGAGTTCTGATTAGGAACCACTGTGCTAAATATGATATGGGGCCATGAATGGAATTCAAAGCAGAAAACTAACTTGGCATTCGGATCCCTCGGGACCTATTTGTTGCCGAATGGAGAACACGGTGTAAATCACTAAAGTTGACAGCAGCTGGACGAGAACGAGGATTCACTCTTGTGCGAAGTGGCAATGTCTCGAGCATGTTTGTAGTGCTGTTGCACAGAACGACGAAGCGTCCTGCACGGTTCTGTTGCGGTGGCACCAAATCACTGTGGTTCTCGTCCACCAACATCCACCCGCATAGACTTCAGTCAGACGACGAGTGTCTTTTGTCCACCGGAGAAGAGCTTGCTCGTTTGCAGCAAGATCGACAATGCTGACATGCACAGAGCGGTTCAAAATGAAGTCTTGGTTGTCCACAACCACTTTCGGAAATGCAATCGGAGGCTTGCGCACACCGACCAGCAACGAGCACACCATCACAAACACCGCGTCTGAGAACAGCTTCTCAGCCTCATTCAGCTGTGGTGCACAGACCCGAAATTGTTTGGTCTTTCAGTTCAGGCGTCCACGTCAAGCTGAGCAAGTACGAATACGCAAAATACATACAAACAAGAAGTTCTGTGGTTGAGCCTGTACAAGTTTGAGTCCGGCGCACTCGCTGGTTTGCTACGGTCATTCCGGTGCGTTCGGTGGTCTCTCACTGTTAGCAGTGTGCAGATGGGAAAAAGCTACTCACGGCATTGTGGGAGTCGGCGGCGAGGCGCGCAGCGTAGCGCGCGATCAGGCGGTGCTCATCGTCGATCCGGTTCGTGTCCAGACTGCCGCCGCTCACCAACTTGCTCGGGCTGCCGGGGAAACAACCAGCGATCAGAAAATCAAGCTCACGCTTTTCAGCCCAAAATACATCACCTTTCGGAGATCAAAATGTTTTTCGCAGTGAAGCACGAACTCGACGCGTCTAGCACGGTGTACGGGCGGGGGGGGGGGGTCTTGGTCGTTTGTTGGGCAGTCAAAACGACAGTGTTTGAACTCGCGTAATCGTTTTTGTCACACTTGATATCCTGGGAAAGACTTACCACTCACAGTTCCACCATTCAACACCGACTCGGACTTTGCGACACCTTGGCTGGGTTAATGGATGGAAACTCACCTTTTGGTGACGGAACTGCTTTCCATGGAGGACAGGTCGACGGAAAGACTTCGAGTGGAATCATGGAAGCCGTTGTGAACTGTCACGGGCGTCGCTGGGCTGCAAAAAGAGAGAGCTACACGTGAGAAATGCGTTGACTGTTTCCGTGGACCAGAACAGGCGGACTGAGAAAACAGTGCAGCTGATTTCAGCAAAACTCAATCACAACAAAGAGTCTGCACAAGTGAGCGATGCGCAGACCACACGGAGCGCTGCAGTTGGGCAGACTTCTGGAGGCAGTTCGTCGTTTTCCGCGGAAGCCAATTTCCACCGGCAGATTTACAGTCTTTTTGGGAACCTGGGGAATCGCAATCCAATCCTTTCGTCACCAGATAAGATGTGGACACATCTCGTTCGAGCGAAGTGGGAGAGACAGGCAATCACATTTGAAGATCTGAAATTTGTTGAAACTTCTGCAGTTTTTCATCAACAGCAATCCAACTGGGACGCAAACCCAACAGTTTGCGGATGATTAATGGATTTGAGGCGCTTCAGCACATAACGTCTTCCATCTATTCACATTGAATTCTCCCCAACAAGACACAAATCAATTGTATCCGCTGTAAATTCATTACAAACGGATTTTTGCATCACGCTCTGTAATGGCGCAACGTAAATGGGAGCGGCCATGATAATCACTCCATTTCCTTTACTGCCGCCGTAAGACGAGCACGGGATGGAGACGGGATGGAGGTGCAAATGGCGCTCAGTGTCTTTTTTGTTTGTCTTTTTTTTCGGGGGGGGGCGGCGGCTGCCAGTCAATCAATAACACAACTGCAGATCAACCAGTTTTAGGATCAGGTCAGATGTACTCATGTCATCAAATCCTCCGTCTGGATGACACAAGCGACGAGTATGTTTTGCGGACTGGACTGCCGCATGGCTTCACATTGTATTCAATTCTTCTGTGGAAGTCAATTTTAAAATGACAAAGTTTGATTGAGGAGCAAACACGCGTATTTAGTAGGGCTACAGACTCGTGGTGATTGATGAGGTGAAGTGGGTTTTCCAACGAGAACGGCAAGAAAATTTTGACTCGACAAGTTTCAAACACCAGCTTCGTTGGGGAAAACAAGGCTGGTGCTGCCAGTACAGTCAATGTCCCAGTAGATTTCACTACGAAAGCAGGACTTCACCGGGAACAAACCAATTTATCTGATGTTTGAGTGAGATTAGACTGCAGATTCCAACACTGGTCTCACAGATTCCTCGACCCAGCTGTTGACCATCTCTCCAGCTACAAACCGAAAGGTTTGGTTGGGTTCTGTTCTTGTTTGCGTAGAGGGACTGGAGAAACTCGGTCTAACGGCGGCGGACACTGTCGAACAGAGACGTTTGTGCTCGGTGGGAACCTAAGTGACAAACTTGTCCCACCACTTGTCCGAAAACCCACCAAAATCCTCTGGTGTTTAGTGCGGCTGTTTGGACTTGATGTGCACGGAGAAATGTGAAGTCAAGCAGCGTCAAGCAGCCAAGGGGGAGAAGCCTGTCGTTACAACTCTGGAGGAAACGGCGCTGCTTCTGCGCCCATAGATTTTCGTGCCTGATTTATTTGGGCTCTCATGACTGAGGGCAAGTGGTTTATATTTCATGCCTCTAAAAGGCAAGTCCACAAACCGCTCCGTATGTGATGGTGCCAAGAATAACATCTTGCAATCTGGCGAGTAAAATCAGACACGAAAGAATGAAGCAGGAGAAAACACGGTCTTGTAATGTCTAAGTATCCAGAGACTGCTGGTTTGTCCTGAATGTGCGCGTCAGACTGCATGCTAGCCTGCTGTCGTCTTGCAATGGATCACCGCGTATCTTGACGCGGTGAATGCAAATGCCCTCGTATGATGAACTCATGCACACGTCGAACGGGCATTTCTGTCACTGTCACATCGTTCACTGACGTCAGGACAGGCACAACATGGGGAGAGAGTGGCTCGACGGGTGTAGGGTGGGAGTGAATCTACGGATTGGATTGTTGTCGTCGCCGAGGTCGTGCGGGTCGCATTTGTGGATGACGACGGAATGACTTTTGTGATGGATCGTCACGATCCATCTTTCAGTTTCCAGTCGGATGAGACGAGCATTGTGTTCACTGTTGCTGAAAAGCCAAGCTGAAATTCAAACCGGGAGAAACCAAATGCTCAACTGATGTGTTTCGACTTTTGCTCTTCCCTGCGCTAAAGTAACCCACACGTCAGTTTTTCGAAACACGTCAAGCTTACAAATCTTGTACGCTTCCTCTGAACGTTCGTTTCCAGGTCAAACGCAGATCAACACGGCAGCTCTGAAGCTGAGATTGCCGTTTTATAACGTAACACGACTCTGATGCAGTTCAAACTCCACTCGTGTCGCATGCAACGCAAAACGGATAAAGCGGCAATTCAGAGACCCAGCCTGAAAACTTGATACCTGGTAATGGATGATAATTCAGACAAATGTGCAGCTTCGGGTCTGAGATGAAGCATGTTCATGTTTAATTGTCGTACAACCAAGCCGCGCCACCATCCACTGTGTTGAGCACAGATTGAGACGCTTTGCCACCAAATGACATTTTGAAATCGTGAAACTAGTTTGAAGACGGAACGTTCTCTCTGCTGTGCTCCTCCTGTTTTTGCAAAAGCAATTCATCGCTTGACGTCACCGACAAGGCAAATGCCCTTTTGAGTTTCTTCTTTTCCATCAGTGAGGACTTCCTTCCAATAGGAATAAACACGACGAATGACAAACTGAGCAGCTTGAAGAAGTGGGCCGTAAAGTGTCCGTATGTCTCGACTCTGACCTTGGTGATCACCCAGTTCGAAATGGAATCTGGACGCGCAGAGCAGTTCTAAGCAGCGCACCAGCGAAAGAAACCGGCGCATCTTCGTCGTGTTCCTTTCCACCAGTCATTAGGAGAGACAGAACACGAGACGAGAAGGCCTGCTTAATGTGCACTGATAAGGTTACACAGAATTACGAGGCGATAAAAATTCCATAAAGCCGCGCAGGGATTCTGGACCATAAACCGACCGTAAAGCGTCGCATGTCCATGTCTTGACAACAACATGGTCGCATTACAGCTGCATCGAAATAAGCCTAATGGGGAAACTGTTGACAGAATTGGATTTCCGCTCTGTAGTCATCGCGCTTTGTGCTCGTGTAATCAGCGACGACAATCCGCTCTTTCATTGCGTCGTTTCAAACGACATTTGTGCTGAGCCTCGGTCTTCGTGATGATGCGAACAACGTGCAGAATCACGCAACTCAGACTAATGCAGCTTCAAAGTTCATTTTCAATTCGGTTTCACCTTGGAAACTTGGGAGCCATGAAGACGAAGGCAATGCAATGTCCACCGAAGCGAACAGCACTAAAATCCACGTGACTTGGTTGGCTGTCCATTTTGCGATGGTTCCGGGAAATGGTCCAATTCGTCCCTTTTCCTGCATACAAATGCAAGGCGACCCACCACATGTAGAGTACGAGTGTAGCTGTGCAAAGACGTCAAACTACTACTGCTTCACTGAGACCAAAAAAGGCAAACAGATCAAATTCACCTTCAGACAAATGTTCTACTCAGGTAAACCGCTCACCATTTGCATGGCATCGTCCTCCAGAAGCATGTAGGTCTGACCTCAAGTCTCGTAAATCGTGGACACCCTGCAGTTTGGGAACATCTGCGATGTCGCCTCGCATTCCGCGCCCCTGAACAGAAAACCAAGCTGCTCGTCCGGGAAGCTAATGAGCACGAAGGACCACCTGTGTCGGCTCTATCACGCTAATTAAGTAGTCTGCATTTATTCATTCTGTCTCTCCACCACAATCGCAGAGAAAAGCAAGATACGGGCCGAATGAGGGCGAGTGGGTCATTCGAATGCAGCCCCATTTGCACATTGTCCTGTGCTCTCTGAACGAAACAAGTCGGAATCGTCTCAAGCACCGAGTGCCTTTCCGTTGTGGTTGAAGCGTTTCCCATTCCTCTGTGAACCAGAGTCAACACCATATTTCCAAGCAGAATATCAGCCGCGTGCCAGCCGTTCGTGTTTGGGACATTCCGGATACTCGGCAATTCGCAAAAATTGACACTCAACAAATTTCTGATGGCGGAGAACTTGAAAACTCCAAAATTCAGGAAAATTGACAAAGTCAAATGTTTTTTTCCTCACAGAGGGTAGGGCAGAGAGTTCACTCAGAAACCTGGAAATTCAGAAACATGGAAATCCAGAAAATTGAACAAACTAATCTTTTTGGGAAAATCAGAAACTCGGGAAAATTGACCAAGTCCACAAACGGGGGGGGGGGGGGGGGGGGTGACACAGAGCCAGGAAAATTGAAAATAAAAAAAAAAAAAATATTT
>JAAUXT010138613.1_pt1 | contig 38116 bp, 16 predicted proteins | sample 7278171 | NCBI WGS metagenome assembly JAAUXT01 (sample SAMN14350112, study PRJNA611818) | marine sediment metagenome | isolation source: surface marine sediment (1.8m) | place: French Polynesia: Moorea | collected 2018-08 | reverse complement strand
GCGGGTAGAAACCACACCGTTCAGGGTGAAAACGTACCTCGTTGTGTGTGAGCGCATCTACGGCTTGTAAAGGTACCGTTCGGGGTCAAAATGCCACAGTTCAGTTGGGAACAAATGTACATGTCCAAAGTGGACCGTTCAGGGTCGAAATGGTAGTGTTGTACAGGCTGAGCGAATGCCAGTGTCACAATGTAACCATCCAGGGCAGAAAGTGTACCGTTCCTATGAAGTGCAATGATGCATTCTGACACGAACGGTGAGTTTTCACATGGGGTCAGAACCACCCATCGAGCGTTTTGGCACGGACGACCGTCGAGTGGAAAGTGCTGATAGGTAGTTTTGACTACCCTACCCTTCTGACACTCCGACACCGTACAAAGAATAGTGAAATCCTTCCATCCAACTTGGAATCACTCAGCGCGTTTTGTCGCCACCTTTCAGGGAGTTTGACAATGCGTAATTGAGAGCCACACCTTCCACGCCCCACGGCAGAGGCAGATTCGCCCGGACTCGCTCGGATGCGCCGGGGCGAGCTTCAGTGTTGACAATTCGAGGATGCGTCGCAGCACGAACTCAGCTCAAAACGAGCGAGTTTCGTGCAAACAACGAACTGAGTCACTCCGATCAGAGAGATTGGCTTGTCAATTCAAATTTCGGACAGAATTGTGTGTGGACACTGCCTGGATTCAAATCACCTCGCAGTTGCACGCAGGCCAGAGGCGTGCTTTTCCTTGTCAATTTTCTGTGTGTCGAAGTTTTTCCCCGATGTTGGACACATTTGACACGCAACAAATTTCCTGAGCAACCCGTGCGTGAAATCCCAAACAAACATTCAAGTTTGAAATATCAACCGCACTGTGGACGTCAAGCTTCTGCCAAAGATTTCCGCATATCCAGCTCATTCAAACAGACCTGCCAAGCTCTAAATGTTTCTCCTTTGTGTCTCAGATGACAAACCAAATGCACTTAACGGAGACAAAACTACCTCAGTCAATATTGGTGACAAACATGCACAGAATGCATTTCGTGAGAGAATAGGAAAGTATCCTGTTCTGTCATGCACGCATACATGCATGCATGAGCTTGAACAGAGAAATGAGAGAAAATACAAACAGAAAGGTGAGGTGCAGGTTAATGTTCAATTGATTGTTTGATGAATGATGAAAGTTGAAAGAGGGGCCAACTTTTTTGTTCCAATATGTTTCTGAGTCTTACAGCCTTCACGAGTACAGCGTGGTCAAGCATGGCATCACGCCCAAATCCTGCGTAATGAGAATACTTTGCAACAGTTTCAAATGCATATTCAGGCCAAAACGTGTTTTTTCTTCCACCAGGAAACGAGAATCACCACCAGACCAACTCCGCTGCGTCGGCTTCCCTGAGCAGCTCCGGAACGTCTGAGCGTCGCTCCAAGACGACGACCATCAGCGCTTCCGGTTGTCCTGTTGAGGGCGGCTGTGCATCCGGCAGCACTGTATCTTCGCGCACTCAAAACGCCGAATCTGCACGCAGCTCACACGCGAGCAACGAAAATACTTCATCAAGACACACTGGATCCGCAGGCAACCAATCGAGACATTCTGCATCCCGCAGCACCAACACTCAGGCTGCCTGTTGCTGCAGCGGAAATGGATTGCAGAGAAGTGAAGTTGAAACGAGTTCAACTGGGTGTCAAACGGACGGGTCATCAACCTTCAGCTCCACTGACTCTGCCTCCCAATCGGTCTCTCTCAACTGCAGCTCCCGGTCGGGCTGCAGTGAATTCCCAGGTGTGACCTTGAAACCAAAATCCTCATTCTCACACCCATCGACAAACTCGTTGGTTGTGGGCACGCCAAGTGATGTGGAATGTCAAAATGCAGACAGCAGCGACTGCACAATATCCTACGTCTCCACTTCAGACAGCGATAGCGAGCAGAACTCTGGCCACATTTCCTCGATCTCTAAGAATCAGCAGTTCCAGGAGAGAACAATGTCGCCCCTGGATGAGGACAGCGGGGTATCTCTGGATATGACCTTGTCCAGTGACCCCTTGCAGGACTCGCTTCCGGTGCAGAAGGATCACAGGATCCACCTGGTGCCGTCTGGATTGAAACGCAGAATCCAGAACCAGGTTTTGGTTGAAGAGAGTGAGAGTCGAGCCGCTTCATGTCACTCGAGGAAACTCACTCAGACTCCCATTGCAGCCATAAAAACAGCAAGGAACAGTCTCACGTCGTCAGCCAAAGGCGGATCAACAACAAAGCAAGCTGGTCGACAAAAGGACACTGCTCCAACGTCTGACTTTGACAAGTCAGTTGCTGTGGCATCAAAAAAATTAGGAGAGCAAACATTGACTGCAGCACCAAGTGTGAAAACCTCAAAACCAAAAGTCACAGGAAATCATCTGAGAGAAAGTATATCCGCTGATGCTGCCCGAAGAGTCTCGACAAAACTTCTCGAGTCGTCAGCCGAGAACGAAGGACCATTGTCCTCAAGATCTGAAGGGGCTCTGCAAGCTGTGGATCTCTGGGACCCAGACTCGGAAACCAACGCCGAATCTCTGCCGTCACGACACGACAGCATCAATGGCGTGACGATCAATCCAAGAAAACCCGTGGACTTTTCTGAACTGAACAAATTCAGGTCAGGTTCCTCCAAGTCTGAGAAGAAAAAGCAAAATCCAAAAGACACGGAGACCAGAACTGAAAGTGAAAGTGACCGAGTGACGGCCAAGATCACAGCTGAACAACTTCCGTGCAAAAGCAGATCCCGTATTCCAGTGCGGGAACAACCGGTAACAAGAGTGTTGAGTGACAATCAAGAGACACCCACAACAGAGGTTGTTAGGAAGCTCAATTATGATTCGAAAAACAGTCTCACCAATCCACCACCAACAAGGAAAAAGAAGCCAGAAACGGAGAAGGACTTCTCACTGGCAGAACTGCATGCAAAAATAACGTCTGACAAATCACCGACCTCGAGGAAAGACAGCCCCGAAGGACACAAAGTGAAAACGAGGATGATCACGCCAGCGAAAACACGTGACCAGCGGACAGCACTTCCGCTTCTGTCACGATGCCCCAAACCGGAAGAGACTTCAGTGCGACTTCCGCCACACAGAGAACTGAACGTGACCTTCGACTTTTCGAGCGACAACGATGAGAACAACTCCGCCGGAAGAAGAGTGAACTTCGACAGCTTGGTGAGGGTCAAGAGCGGAGAGAAGAGCACGTTGGAGGTTCTCAAGTGTTCAGTTGGAAGCAACAGGAACATTGGGGACAGACTGAAACCACAATCACACCCCGGTACTTACGAGCCCAAAGACCCAACAAGAAACACCACTCACCGAGTGCCCAAAAGCAGGTTCCAGATTCCTGAACACAACCGGAATGTGTTGGGTGCAGGGATTCAAGAGATGGGGAGGAGTCCAAAATGGCTGGTGAACTCTTCGGGCTCATGAGTGAAAAAAAACCCTACCTCAGTTGTCGACAAAATCAAGGAAGGTTTTCAACTGCGCAAACAAGACATGACAACTTTGATGACAAATTCTTGGCAACAACAACGCTGAATTTCATATTTTGTACATTTGTACTTTGCCAAAACTGCTATGTCGCATCACCCCACATGAGGATGGTGAGCTTGCTGCATTTTCCGCTTTTGCTGACATATATCTGTATTTTGATATATTGTTGTATCGCAACAGCTATGACAAATACAGGAATGCTGAAATAAATTAATAATTGATATGATACAAAAAATGGAACAACGCATTTATGATCTTGCATTCACGAAATGAATTGTGTTGTCGAACGAAGTCGAAGCAAATAGCAACGAGAGCCAACTGTCCTCTGCTACTGACCAAGTGGAAACACATTCACCGTGCAGATGCCAGCAAAAACAAAATCTCATACGTGTCCTGAAAGATTCTGATGAAAGCCGATCCCATTCTTTTTTGTTCCACTAGTTACTTCGTGAAAATGAGAAACGGACGTTTCTGAAAAGATTTGACCACATGTCGCCCCACCCAAGAAAGACCCCACTTTGGGTTTTGGCTTGCTTCAGCTACTGCTGCTTCTGCGATTAAATTCGTATTTCCTGGATCCACAGCTGCCTCAGAGTGAGCATGATCAGCTTGAGCAACAACACACACCTGGGATCCGGCAATATTGGATGGTCCCCGCAGGAAAACAGCTGAAACGTGTTGAAGAAGTCAGGAACCAGATTCACCGCCCGAGCTGCTCTGTTTTTGCTTCAAGTGCGTTATCAAGTCCGTGAGCGTTCTTCCCTGAAAGCAGCACAACCTGAAAGCCATGTTCATGAACCCACCGAATGAGGTATCTTTTCCGAGTCGCAAAGGTTGTGCTTGTACTTGGCATGACAGTACTCCAGAAACAGTCAGCCTGAGTCAGGCAACTTCTCTTCAAAACCAACCTCATTTCGCCAAGGCTGGTGAGCAACAACCATGTTCAGCAGAAAAACAAGGTGCTCATGTTTGATCCAATTCTCCTCACTTTTCTGGTTCACGGACGACCCAGACTTTGAGCCCCTGCTCCACTTGGCCCGCTCCCCCTCTCCGCCCGCTGGCCCCGACTCCCGCGCCGCATATTTGGAAAGGCGCGCTGGGTATGCTCGGAATATCTGGTTGGTTAGAATCTGGAGGGAGATTCATCCGCGCGGTGAACTCACCGCAAACACGAGCGAAGAAGAGCAGCTTCAGATGCTCTCAGCTGATGGTGGAGAGATCGGGCCGCGCGGAGATGGGGAGAGGAACAGAGTGCGAATCAGCGGGAGCCCAAACCACAAACAGACTTTGCCATTCACTTGCGTGTTTTGCGGAAGGAAAAGTTTGTCGTTCAGAGAAAACCCTCAAGTTTTCACACAAGTTCAACATTCCTCTTTTGTCCTCCTGTGATGAAAGCAACTTTTGCGCCTGCACAAATCTTCCACATTGAACTCACATTCTTCTCTTTCCAACCCCAAAACACATCTGAATATGACTTATTTGCGTTTAATTTGTGGAAATTGTAGACGCAAAACATTTGAGCAAAAGGTGCATCTAAGAAGGTGCTTCTTCCAAGCGACGATCCTGCAGAACAAGTATTTAACGCAAACGCATTTTTCGGAGCTGTTTCGCCGCTCAGACTGGCGCTACTTCACGTGCCCGGCTCCGGGAAGCTGTTTGACAGCGCGCATCAGATGAGAGGGTCTGTTTTACCTATATTTAGATCGGGCGCGCACTACTTCCGATCCTGTGCTGTGTGAGTAACTGTGAGTTCGCTTACTCCGCGAGTAAATACTCGAGATCATTTCTCTGGGGAGAATCGAGAAAAGTATTCGGTCGATCAACATGCATTTTGCGGAATGATAAGCAAAATTGAAAAACTGACACAGAAATAAATGGAAATCGAATGTCTTTTGTTGTGAAGACATTTGAGCAATTTTTTCTCCGAGAAGTGTTTGATTGTGAGACAAAAGCTGATTGTTCGAAAGTCCCGCCCAAAGAGCCGGTCTTCTATTGACGTTCGGGTCATCATGATCATTGTTCTGAACCTCAACAGAATGTTGAAAAATTTCCTTGACACGTTTCGTTGTTGTGAAATTGGAACATTTGGAGCAGAATGTTTGAACCACTGGAGGGTGGTGTTGAAACAACAAGGTGACCAGATACGAAAATGTTTCGGTCAGAAAAAAAGCCAAAGTCCTGTCAAGTTTTGGACAATTTGGTCTTGGTCATTGATGGGGTGCTGTGAGAATGCCTTGCGAATCAACAACTGACACGTAATTTCGTTTGATAAACGAACTTGGACAACGTTTTCGTGCGTTCTCCAGGTGCACGCAAACACCAACCACGCACGTGCACTTGACGTGTGAAGTTTACTCAATGTCGGAATCCAACCAGCAGACAACCGCTGAGGGGTCCCAAAGGTGCCCGAGACAAAAACAAACGAAGGGATTCCACAGAATTCTGTTGCTCGTCGCTCCCCTATTGCCATCAGAACCAGTCCGCAATCGCACCCCAAAGGAACTGTGAATAGGTATGAGGTGAAAATTCTTGGAAAAAAGTTTCAACATCTGCATTTTACTTTGAAAATTGGCTGACGAGAGTTTCCTGGGCAGGTAGATATCTTTCCCTCAGGTATTCACAACATGTTTTTTTCTCTGAGAACAGCTTCTGCGTAATTCTGTGTAAACAGCGAACGCGGCGTCGGGGCCGGGATGGCGTTTTTACCCGCGGTGCCGTGACGTCTGTTGAGGCGCGGAGGCCTCTCTGGAGAAATCACTGAGGCAAAACACGGCGCGGAATGTCTGCGGGTGGTGGGGGTTGGGAAGGGGTTGAGGCGCGGGAACTCACATCCATCATCACAACTCCAGACTCAGTGAATGTGTCTGAGAAGGTTGGAATCGTGTGAAAAAGTGTGAAGAGAGGCTGGAACGCTTTCACTTTAAAATTTACGTAGTTTAAGAAGACGAAATAAGCACCGGTTTACCAATTGTTGGAGCTGAAACACTGAATATCACACCATCGTGGACTGGGCAAAGAAGTCACAGGCCGCTTTGAAGAGGGGTTTTCACACAGATGACATGGCATCAAAATTTGGACATGATGGCAGAAAAGGACTGGACCTTGTTTGCACACTCTCCATTGACACCCACACATCAAAACTTTGACACTGGCGTCAAAAAAGCCAACGCCGCCCTGCCTGCATGAAAACCCCTAATCAATGTCTCTCCAAGCAGCTTGGTTTTGAAGAAATGACGGAACAAACGGGGCCTGGTCTTTACAACGTCCCAACACGTAACTGAAAAAGGGGAACGAAAGTACATGTATTTTGTCGTTGAAGTCTCCACCACCACATCCCAAAATAGTTGCCAATCCTTTTCTTTTTGACAAACATCGCAGCAGAGTGAACGGCAACGGCTTTTGGTCATTTGGTGCAGGACAGCTTCACAGTTTTCGCTTAACTTGAAAAACATTTTGTTTTTCCTGAACATTGTGAGTGCGGGTGCCTCAAATTGATGCTGAAAACAAAGACGATTTATTCGCATATCTCGAGGTTCCTGGAAGGCTCGGCGGTGCGGTCGGGGTGGCCCGGGTGCCAGCGCGGAGACCGAACTCGATCCCTCTCCATTAAGTGCCGACTCCCTGCGCGCCAGACGCTGCAGCTTCTTGAGGCTTCACTTTCCTATTGTCGTCGAGAAGCTCCACGGAGCCACGGTGCGCGTAGATGCGCCAGAGCAACGGTTCTACAACTCTGCGATCACAAAACCAGTCATAGTGCTCGCATCGTGGTAGAAATGGGTTCTCACCTTGCAAAAAAGGTTCCTGTTCAATCATACAACTCCTTTCTCAACCAAAGGTCTCAAAAAGTCATTGTGTGATGTCACAGGAAGCAGTTTTGTACAGTGTGAGAACTCAATCTTCTGCGCGTTTTGTGATGTGTTGTGTGTGTTCTGTCAGGGTTCAAGCGAAAAATACGAAAAAGTGTCCTCTGAAGAGGTTTTAGCATTTCAGGAGTCCAGCTGTGCTTGGACAACCACCCAGCCACAACACCCATCGTAACAGCGTCATTCTGTTTTTGTCCTCGCAACTTTGCTGAAGTCAAACCGCACCACCTGACTCTCATCTGTCAGCTTCACACTCAGCTAGAGCTCGATCAACTGAACCAGGGACCTGACTTCTGCCCCACAGCTTCAACTGGTGTGTTCCGACTCCCAACATTATTTGTCAATAATATTTCTACAGCTCTGGCTGTTTTTTCAGACTGACTATTGACTGCTTCTCTGCGCAGTTTGTTTGCCTGGAGTTGAGCCCACGTGCAGCCACATTCCGCAGAGTACCTCTCACTCTGGGGTGCACAGATTCACACTCTCAACACACAAGAAAATATTACATCCTGACATCGTCCTTCACAAGTCTGCAAAGAGTCAATTTTGTCTTTTCGAGCCCCCATTCAACAGTTCTGAAATTTCTGACTGGGCACCTTGTGCGCGAAGACTTTTGCGTCGTCCGTGAGAAGCTAAGACGACTGCGCGCAGAAACGACGTGATTAAAGTTCTTTAAATTCACTACTGTTTTGAGGGTGCGCGGTGCTTACTCAGCCCGGCGGGGTGGGTGGATAAATTGCGCCTCTGCAGATCCACTCACACCTCACTGGATGCGATCCGGGAGAGAAGCTCCGCAATCCGGACTCGAACCGTAGCTTTCCGCTCAGCACTGCGCCACGTTTCCTTCTGAATCTCTTTGATCAAACAAGGTGAGTGATGTTCAAGTTTTGTTGTCACCAGCAGAAAAACAGATTGTGTGAAAGGGGTTGCGAACTTCGAATTCATCTTGACGTTGCGCCAGTCCCAACTTGAGGAACCTCGCCAAAGTGAACTTGTTGGTTGGTTCTCCACCATTTTGAAAACCTGGGTCTTCACACGAGTCTGTGGTAAAATCGGTTTCTTCTGTCTGACTGTTTTGGATAAATAAACCAAGTCAACGTTGGACAAAGTCTTTCAGTTACAAACTTGCATCTGGGAAGAAAACGGATGGTCACAACACAGCAGAAGTTCTTTTTACTGGGTGGCGTCGGATTGCTTTGGTCTCGGTTCATACAACGAGAACAGTACCAATCTGGGGAAGCTCCTCATGAAGATGAAATTGGTTGCAAACACGCAGTTCCCGGCACACTGCCCGTGGTGAACAAAGAACCTTTCTCGTGTTTATGGTTCACACGCATCTCGCATTGGTGTGCCTTGAACGTCAGAAAACACACACAAGCCGACAAACAATGCTATGATTTTGGGTCATTGTGACGATCAGGTCATTTGAAGCAGCACAAGTGAAGCTGTTTGTGGCAATGTGGTGCGGTGTGTGTTTGTGCGTGCGTGTGTGTGCTCTGCCTTCGTGGTGCTGCATTGATAAGTTGGACGGATCTCAGCTGCACCTGCAGACAGCACTGGGTGAACTCTGGCACATGCAGGAGGCACCAGCCTCAGGCCTCACAAAAAGCGCCGGCGTCTTGCGGATTGGCCATGGCGTGCAGATCGCGCGGCGTTTGAGATCCAGCTCAGGCACTCTACAGATCTATGAACAATGGAAACGGTTGTGGTCCACTTCGGTTGGTCCTTGCTCTTGAGGTCGGGGAAATTTTGCAGAGACGTTTTGGTTCTCCATTCGGTAGAACTTCAATCGGTCCATTGAAAGAGAATGTTGACTCGGAATCTGTTCTGTTTGTCTGACAGGCCAAATGATGACAAAGACACTCTGCACGTCGTGTTTTCATCCTTGGTCAGCGTCCAAGTTTGAATGAGTTGTGTGCATCAGCTTGGAGTGCAAAGACGTCACACGCTCTGGAAGTTTCCACAACAGATTTGCCCTGAGTCAGGAAATCCTGAGTCGTGAGTCAGAATTCTGAAGTGCAAAGAATGTTGGAGTTTGTGTATCTCAAAGCAAGAAACAACAAGCCCGTCAGCAGCTCCGTGAATCCAAATAGTCGTGTGATTCACGGCCTTCCTGAGAAACCTTTTCATTCTGGAGTTGATGCAGCGACCCACAGATGGGTGAATAGAACAGAAACTTTGAAGCTGGGCCTCTGTAAGTTTCAGCGACCACGCCTAAACTCCAGGGGACTTGGGCCCCTGATCCCTGAACAAAAATGCAGTTTTGAACAGAGGCAAAATGCTCAATTTTCCATCAGTATTGTTCAAAAATGAAAAAGGGACCCTTGGTCAGATCCTGATCAGACCTGGGTCGGGCCTCCTGAAATTCAGTTTTTTTTTCGCTGAAGTTGGAACTGCCCATGCACACAACCTTATGCGAGTCTCTTGCAAGTTTGTCTCAGGCTGAGTTCACACAAGATGTGTGTGTGTGTGTGTGTGTGTGTGTGTGTGTGTGTGTGTGCGTGTGTCCCACTGCAGCACTGTCGAATTGTCCGTGTGTGTGTGTGTGTGTGTGTGTGTGTGTGTCTGTCTGTCTGTCTGCCTGTCTATGTGTGTGTCTGTGTGTGTCTGTCTGTGTGTCTATGACTGTGTGATACATTGAGACCAATCAGAGTTTTCTGCTTCCCTTCCCTTCTCCACAACAGCTGTGAGACCCCCTAGACTTTGGTTAGATTGTCAAACAGAACGCGGGTTCTCAGTGCCAGGGTCATGCATGTGTTGGCCGGAATTGTTGCAGCACAACCCCTCCACCAAGTCCAACGCTTTTCGCTGTTCGCTCTGTTACTGTCTACCAACGTAAAAGAGGAAGTCATAAGACAAGAACATGTGAATCTTTATGATCGAGGGGAAGCCTGGACTGATGAACAGTTGCTCACTCACTCGTGACCAAGACAGCTGGCTCGACGACCGAGGCTCCGTGCCAATCAAGAAACATTTGACTGCAGCTGAGAAACAGGTGATTTCTGTCCATCTCTGTTGGACACAATTTTGTCGACAGGACACCAGATTTTCCAGGATAAAACACAACTCAGAACCACCGTGCTCAGTGAGTACCAGGTCATAAACCAATCAGTGGGGAGGATCCAGGATCTGACACCATATCCCTGACTCGCAAACTGATCTCGATACGAGGTGGCCCTCAGGTTGCAAGTTCAGACCCCTTGACATATTCTCTAGATCCTCTCTCTCGTAGCTTCCTCTACCTGCCTCCTCACCTGGGCATTGTGCCCAGCTCCAGAGCCTGTTTACTCGTTGCCCCACTGAGCGGATGTGCAGACGCCTGAGTCTGAGGAAGTAGTTCCTCCCAATCTGAGCGAGGCTGCAGCCGGCAGTAGAACTCGGGTCACTCTCTCGCTGCTGGATTCTTGGGCCGAAGGCATCCCTGGTGCTGAAACTACTTCGGATTAAGAGCTCGGAAACTTAAAATTTCAAGGTAAGGGCAACAGTTTTTGGCTTTTGGAATTCATTGGTGTCCCCAGAATGATTTGGACCTGACAATTGGTGTGAAAATATCAAATTGGATGCGAAAAAGTCGTTTTCGGCGAGCATTCAGGGGGTGTCGGCCATTTTCGAGGCAATCCTACCTGGATGTTGTTTTCGATTCCAAGCTTTGAACAGGTTCATAGGTTCATTTGTCACACACAAGGAACATTTTGGCGAAAACACAACCTCTCTGTTGGGTCTTGGTCTTCCCGTGCCCAAGGTGTCGCGTTCCTCGTTTTGCTTTGAACCCCCTTTTTCGACAAAAAGTGAATAATTTGTTCGACTTTGTGATAGAGAAGAACACAAAACAGTCTGTCCTTTGATTTTCTTTCCGAGTCCAAGGGAAATGAATGAAAGAAGACAAACGGAAAATGCTAAAATGCGTGCTATTACCAGACTTCGATTGCGATTTTGGAAAAGCCATTCGTGAAAGAATCCCTGTGGAAAACAATTTTGCGAAAACGGTTTGGTGGACGCTTGTCAAATCTTGAATTTCAACAGACAAAAAGATGAAACCTGAAATTCACGGGAAGGAATTTTCCTCTCGATAATTTGGGTTTCACGAGATGCGTGGGATGATAATTTTGGATCCCGCTCCACGGCTGCGCGCGCAGGTATCGGCGAGTACTGAGTGAGTACTGAGTGAGACCCGAAGCTGCTCCACACGCAGCGCTCCGGGCGGATCTGGGATGCTCGAGTCGGGCGCAGTGAAGCTGGGTCGGGCGGGCGGGCGGACGGCTCTGATTATCAGCTTCATAGTGGATACGTGTTGCTGTATTTAGGGACCATCCACTGCAACACAGATGTATATTGAGTCGCTGGAGGTGGATTCAGCTGACGCAAGTGACCAAAAATCTGAAATCGGCCACACAAGAGTTCTTGTTCTTGTCAACTCTTGACAATGTACTCGTACTCGTAAGAAACGACAGGGAGCATCTTGACCTCTTGTCGGAGGAGCAACAGAGCTTTCCGACTTCAAAAAAACCTTGATTTTCAGAATGCATTGCCTCCATCGTTGAGGTTCTACAAACCAGTGGGCATCATGAATTGGAGTCACACAGTGATCCAATTGAACATTTGAGCGAACCAGGAGTTGGTCCCATGAATGAGCCCTGGTTCTTGAGAGATTATTCCAGTCTCCCTCTGCTACGTTTTGCACGCAGACTCCCCGGCTGTTTTCTCGGGTGAATATTCTTGGCACCCGCTTCAGGTTGGTTCTGGCAGGGTGAGCCTGGCCTGGCCGTATGATCTCAGGAGTGAAGGCTTCCTGCAAACCAGACTGCACCAAAATATCCCTCTTCTCAGAATTATTGCTGACAAATGAGCTTTGCAAGCGTGTTCGTTCGATACAGCGTCCAAGGAATTCCATTTTCTTTTGAAGAGTAAACTTTTGCAGAATTCCACCTTGGTTCCGCAGCGATGTAGGATCACGGTGGGATGATTCTGCCAAAGGGCAGGCAGGAATCTTTTTGTGTGTCACAGATTCGTTCCGGCGTTTTGACATTTCGTCCGCTCGCTTCAAAAAGTCAGTTTTCCAGCATATTTATATTGTCAACGTTTTGTCGTACGCAGAGTCCCAGGAGTCCTGTGACCCAGTCTGTCTATTTTGCGTACCTCCTGAACGTTTGTACATTCTAAAATTCAAGAACTTGATGAACTCAGAAAGATACTTCGAATTTGACACGAACACGTCCCTGAATCTGAAAAGGAGAAATTGTTGGATTTTTGCCTGAGGACCAAAGAAAAGGCGCAGTCGAGTTGGGATGTTCTTTTGATTCAGAATTTGTGATTCTCGAAAGCAGGCTGGATCAATCTCCCACCTGCCAGTCGGATATCAAGATTTCCGTCAGAAGAAGGCACATTCCCAGGGGAGAACGCATGATTCAGGACAAACCTGATTTCAACAGAAAACGCACAAGCCTCGCTTCCTCTCAGCTGATGGGATCGTAAACCGTCTCCCCGCCGCCTCGCCGGCCGGTGCCGCTAAATTTAGCCTCCTCCGCGCGGTAACTGTACACCGGATCATTCCTGGTTCCGTCTCCGTGCTGCACCCAGATTCAGATTATTGCGCGGTCATTACTCCTCACAGGAGGTCGCTCCGTCCAGCTAGAGTCCGAGGGCCCAAGACTCTGGTCAGGGGGTTGTCAGGCTTTAGGGGCTCAAAGAATCTGCTGTGCCACGAAGGCAACAAAATGAACCACTGTGGACCTGAATGTGATCGCATCAGTTGAAATAGTCAGTGAAGAAAATGTCGTGTGTGTCATGGCTTTCCAGTTTTGCCGAGTCAGAATCTGAGCACCGCGACCCAAATGAAAAGTGCGTTCGCGTGGCATTTGTCAGGGGAAAAACGGAAAAATTCTCGCGGTGTTGATAAACTGTTTATCTGCGGCACGAGACGCTTCTTCACGAGGAGACTCACGTTTGTGTATCACGTTTCGTGAGATGTTTGGATTAGAAGTGCTCAGACAAACTCGAGGAACCTGGAGGCAGCGAGCGCACGAGCGAGGTTCCTCTGCGCCTGCTGTTTCTCACAAAACTTGCAGGAATGTGGAAGAAACTGGAGACAGAGACAGACACATGATGAAAACGTTTTACTTTGAGCCGTGCTGCCGTTTCATGAAAACAAAACCTGGCGTTGACACCGAAAAATGACAGACATGTCTCACACCTAGTAAAAGACCCTCAAAACTGAATCAAGGTGTCATCTGTTGTTTTCACGTGCAGATGAGCGCACATCCACGCCGCCTTCATTGAGACCGATAGATTCAAACTCTTAACTCTGCCATTTGTCCTCACGCGTGTGTTGTTCCTTCTCGTTGCAGATGGCCCACAGGTACGACCCCGACATGGAGGACGAGGTGCTCGCCTGGATCAAGGACCTGACGGGCGAGGACATCCCCGGCGGGCAGCGCGAGGTCGAGCGGGCGCTCCGCTCCGGCGTCGTCCTCGTCAAGTGAGTACAACTCGAACACGCCCAAAACGGGAGACACCCGGACGGGATGCCCGATGAAACAAATGCGTTTTTGCAAGACCCAGCCACAGGTCGTGAGTGCACCCGGTCAAACACACACTTCCACAGGAATTGTGGTTCTCTCGAAATTTTGCTTTTTACATACATGATAGTTCGTTTTGGGAGAAACTCAACAAGGCAATTTTGACTGTGGCTGGGTCATTGCAAGAGTTCTCTGAAAGAAAATGCCTGTTCAGAGTACCAGTTCAGCATCCTGAAAGGTACATCAAGGCTTTATCAAACAAAGCGACTCAGTTGATTTGCAATGGGATTCATCCAGTGTGGTTTGGACCTTGCATCACGAGACGGTGCAGGAAAGCCGGTGTCAAAAGCTGCGAGGGGATTGAAAATTGGAAACGATGGTTTTGTCTGTTTCTGCTCCGAACATAAATTGTATTTTGCGTCGGGAGTATGTCTTCTTCGAAGTTTTACTTTTCAGGCTGGCATTGTCGAATTCATATTTTGTGCATGCTTTGAAATGCAACTTGCAAATTATTACAATGTATCATTGTATGTGATACTGTGCCGAAAATTACAGTCTTGCAGCCACAGTGCAGCAAGGTTCCCCCCACTGCCCCGCCAGGGCCGCTGAGATGAAGTTAGTCCCCAACATGCAGAAAGTCGCGTTCAAACAGGTACGCCGCCCCCCGCACAGAGTGACGACCCGTTCTCGAGAGTGCTCCACGTTGATTCTCTTGGCGTGACGGACTATTCTGCCTCAAGAGCCACATTTCTTCCACCATGACCACCACACGTAGCCGCCTGTGTTTTGTGGCGAGAATCACAAAACTGTGTGTTGTACAGAGGTGCTGTTTGTGAGTTAGACCTCGTCCACATGAAGCTCATGTCATTGCGCCGCCATCACTGTCCATTCACATGGGTTCAGGGCATTCCGCGAACAGTTGACAAAGCAACAAGGAAAAGAGCTCAGAAATAGCTGTTTAATGCTGCTTACAAATCAGTTGGTGTTATGGAATGACAGCAACAACATATGCCTGACATCACTGTTCAAAGGCACAAACAATATCTATCGAAGAGTCCAAATTTGTGACAATCCACTGCGTTGCAATCTTGCAGCTTGTTTGTTGGTTCTGAAATTGGCCCGGAACCACGCTGTCACACACGTGAAGACTTTCGATGGTTGACAAGCACATTGCAAATTTGACAACCCGTTCAGCGCCTAGCAACAGAAAGCCAAGCTGTCGAAAAGTTTCATGGGAGCGGGTCTTTGTGAGGAAATCATCATCACGACACGTGAAGAACATCACCATCGGCTGTTTTCCTGTTTTCGTTTCATGGAAGTGTGTTTCAGTCCTTCCGAATGAACTGGAGGTTTCCAGATCCGAACCGCCAGTTGAACGCAGAGTCCGTTGCACCTTTGCCTGCTGTGCAGATTTTGTGCATCGCACCTCGATCCGCAGGACCCATCGTTTTCCGAGTGACTTTCTCCTCACCTCGCGTTGCGTGCGTCTTCTCCAACTGCACTGTAAGTATCACCTTCTTCTTTCTATCCTTAGTGTGGTTGGGACTGGACAGAGCCCAAAATTTTGACGAAAGTTTTTTTCGAAATGTGTATTCTGTCCAGATTCCAACTTTTGTCAGGCAGATTCAAAGTCAAATATTGGTCTCATTGGTTTGAGTTGTGCATTTTGGAAGTTGACGCGAGGAAACTCTGAATCTGCCTGACGAACGCGATACTTGTTGTGAAACAGATTTGTGTGTAAATTCTTGTCGCAAGGGAAAACTGCTCAAACAGCGAACCATATTTTTGTCGTCTGCATGGTTTTGCAGTGTGCCCAGAGATTTGTCCTGTGTATTTTGTGTCTGACAATCTTTAACTCGGCCAGACGGCAGTTCAGTGCAGGAAAGAGAAACGTGTGCCCATTTGGGGGAGGGGGAGGGGAGATCACTGTTTGTCGTGGATGGTCCATCGGAACTTGACAAGATCTCAACAAAGCTCTACAAAGTCTATCCACTCATCTGATTGTCAGCCCATGGCAGTGTCGCATCCTCATCTGTGTTTTGGACACGCGCAGACTAAAGTATGCAGGTTTGACCAAATTGCCCCCACGTCGGCATAGAGAACACCGTTCTCATTTCAACTGCAGTCGTCTGGATTTTGACATTGCAGTCACACGGACTTTCACGTTTGGGAAATTCGAGAGCTAGAGATTTAATCTTTTGCAACAGACAGGTACGCATACATTTCCACTTCTACACTAAACTGCCGTTCTGCCATTCAGTCCATCTTTCTTCATCATTCTCTGTTTCAAAGTCTCTCCACACAGCCACAGATTCAAACTGTGCAAGGCAATATTTTGCTGCTTTACTGATTTTCAGGTTGTTTGGTTGTGTGCAGAGATTTTGTATTGAACTCATTTTTTTTGCAAATTCGTTGTGGAGAGAGTACACCTGGAGATGCTGCACAAAGGAGATTTTTAAAAAGAGTGCATTCTATTCCGTTCAAGCAATCTTCAGTTTTCTGTTTAGTTTCAAGCTCATTTTTGTGCGTTTTAATTTGGCCGTCCGTCTTTGTTTTGACGCTTTGCCTAACACGACAATTTGAGACTTTCCCGATGATGTACGACTCAACAGCCCGATGCCAACATGACCAGCGAAGGTCACAGTGACCCTCGATGAGACTGATAAACAAGCTGGAAAACGAGAGACTGACAAAGAACCTGGGTTTTTGGCCGCAACCTCAGAACGATTCAACCTCTGACACTCCAGAAGTCCAAAAGGGGTCTTTGTACTTGAATGATGGTCTTAGCTGGCTACCCTTCACCCTTGCAGCTGGAGAACCTGGAGACGTTCGTGAACTTCTGCCAGGCGTTCGGCGTCCCTGAGATCAGCCTCTTCCAGCCGCCGGACCTGTACGAGAGTCGTGGCATCGCTATGGTTCTCGCCTGCATCAAGAGCCTGGGGACCGAGGTGAGGAACCTGATCTGTGCCAGAGTTGTCTGTACGAGTAGTCGGTGCTGTGCGAGAGCAATTTCCTGATGAGGATACAGCTTGTGGTCCGAGCAGCTCGTCAGGAAGCTGCGCAAACAAGAGGGCAGATGGAATGAGGAAAACAAACCCCTAAACTTGTGAATGAAATGCACTTTTATGGATCGACGTGTGGCACAATACAAAAAGTAACTTTTTGTTTGTGTGTTTCAGGCTCAGCGCCACGGGTTCCAGGGTCGCTGCATCGGACCGAAGCCCCTGGAGCAGAACCTGCGCTACTTCTCTGAGGATCAGCTACGCGCGGGACACAGCATCCTCGCCCTGCAGTCGGGATACAACCGCGGCGCGAGTCAACGCGGCATGAGCCTCGGGGCCACGCGACACGTGAGCGACATCAGAGTCTCCGAGATGTCCAAGGCGGGGGAGGCCATCGTGCCCCTGCAGTCCGGGTTCAACCGAGGCGCCACTCAGAAGGGGATGAGCATCGGAGGAATCCGTCACGTGGCTGACATGAAGACAGAGGAGATCACCACAGCGAGCCACAACATCATTGGTCTGCAGATGGGAACGAATAAACTGGCCAGCCAATCAGGAATGACCATGGGAGGATTTCGTCACGTGTCAGATATCAGAGCTGACGACATGACCAGAGAAGGCAACACCATCATTGGGCTGCAGGCCGGAAGCAACAAAGGCGCGAACCAATCTGGAATGCAGATCGGGGGAACCAGGCACCTGGTGTACAACGGCGCTCCCATGACAACGGAAGGCTCTTCTGTGATTGGTCTACAGATGGGATTCCGCGGCGGGGCCAGCCAGTCAGGCATGCAGATGGGAGGGGTGCGTCACGCAGCGGACATCAGAGCGGACACCATGACCCAGCAGGGCGCGGCCGTGATTAGTTTACAGAGCGGCTCGAACCGTGGCGCCAGCCAATCAGGGATGACGTCGTTCGGAGCCATGCGTCACGCCGGGGAATATGACGTCAACGACTACGATCCCTACTCCAATTATTACTCCTCAGCATTTTAATTTCGTAAAATCTTATGTCCGTGAACAGACTACCAAGGCAATTTTGTAAGCACATCTACTTGGACCCGCAGAAACATTTTTGGGTTGTGAGCTGATGTCAATGCAGACATTTTTGTACATCTGACCAGGTTTGAGAAATAAACTTTTGTCTTGAACAGTCATGAGGAGTCCACTTGTGATGCCTGGACAGGAACTTCCCCATTGCCCACTGGGAGAATGCACGAACACATACCCCCAGGCAGCAGACTTGATGAGGAAGCAAAACGAACCTTGTGCTTCACCAGTGGAACCTGCACTCCTTTCTTCTGTCTTTTTGTGCACACCAACGAGACAACTAAAGGCAAAATGCCACATGCTTTTTCAGGTTCTGTGTACGCTCGCTGCAGACTCTTGGGGAACCACGAGCCAATGGTTGTTGAACAGTTCTGTACAAATTTCATGTGTTCCTTGATTCACGTGTGGCAGTCGGAAGCGTTTTTGGCCCAAGACCCTTTTGAGGACTTTCTCGTGTTGTGAGAAACTCGAAATTGACATCTTGGACCAACAAAGAGGTCCAGCCCCACCCACCCGTTCACAGAAATTCCTGCTGCACCTGAATCTGTTGTGTTGTATTGATTACATTTTGCAACTTCATGGACGCAGCACATGTAAATCCGGGTCAATTTCGCGTGCGTGTATTTTTCGTGATTTTCAACCCCCTACAATTCCTCCTTTGGCGAAAAACTACATGCACCCGAAGTTGGCCTCGGGTCTCCAATTACAACTTGTGCTTTGCCTAAAATTTACTAATAAAACCTAGCAAAACACACACTACTCATACCTTGATGTTTCATCACGGAAAAACACGCTCGCGAAAGAATGAAAAAACGAACTCGCCAAATACGGCTATTTTGAACCGTACGCGAAGTTGACCCGGTTTTGTGCGGCGCCCACGACGTTGCGATGTCAGAACGTCACGTCGACGTGGACGTGTTCGTTTTTTGACGACGTCGCTAAGACTGGGCGTTTTCCGTGCAACTGCAGACTGGCCAAAGAGATTCAGAAGGGAACGCCCGAGTGCCCGATGTCTGCGAAGCGCCTCAAGCTCAAGCCGGTCACCAAGTTCGGCCCGGGAGGCGACACCGAGGAGGACATCCAGGCCGCCGCCTTCAAGCAGGTGAGGATCCCTGGAACACAGAATTGCATTCTCACCCAATGGACGGCTACATTGCAACAAATTTGACCAGTTTCCAGTTGAAGTCCCAGAATCCAGTGGCCATGAATGGCAGACCCTACAGCCCTTTCCAGAGCTGTTTTGTGCCAACCAACCCAAAAATATTTTCGATTCTGCGGGCGGAACGAATTCACAAACGTGCCAGCATCACATACCAATACTCTTCTGCTGAATTTTGCGTCACATGAAATTTGATCTTCCTCCCTTGGAACCACACAGATACGTTCCGACGAAACCTTTTGTTTGCCATGTCTTTGAACCAGAGGCCACATGCATTCACCCACGGTCCACTGTAAGGTGTGATGGAGTCAACTCCTCCCAGCAATATCCGTTGGGTTTCTGAACCCAGTTTCAGGAACTGACAAACAATGCTGGGTACAGCAACTGTTCAGGGGTGATTTGTCACTTCTGAATGCACACCAGTGAAACATTGCAGGCCACAAACGAAACGAAATTAAACCACACTCCAGAGCCTTTGCTTCACATTTCCCAATGTCGCTTGTCGCGTGAGCCACATCTTGAGTGCGAAATCTCTCATGTAAAAAATCGAGGGGAACGAGACATCTTTTCCGTCGGCGTTTCTGAGCTCTGACCTGTCTGCGTTCTGTCGCTGACCCAACTCATCGATTGTTGTAGATTGACAACCTGGAGGCTTTCGTCAAGTTCTGCAAGGGCTACGGCGTGCCTGAGAACTTCCTGCTGAACCCGACCGAGTTCTACGAGGGCCGTAACACCGGCATGCTGCTGCAGAACCTCACCAGGCTCGGCAGCCAGGTATGCAAATTCCCCTCTCTCTGTCTCTCTCCCTCTTTCTCTCTGTGTCTGTCTCTCTCACACACATGTACGACGCCACAAGTCGGAAGAATCACAAACATGCCACGATTTTCAGGCGCACTCTTCCCAAAAGCACAAATCCAAGCGAAGCCACTAGTGAACTGCGCAAACAAAACTTTCTGTCTCAGGAATGTTTGTGTCCGAGCAATAGGAATGGCTAATAACTCGAGTGTACGAGTAAAGTCCCTGATCTGCAGTCTTTTTTCTGAGCGGATGTATTACTTTGCTTTGACCACGAGCCTTTCTCTCGATCTGCAGGCCCAGAAGCTCGGATTCTCGGGCAAGACGATCGGGCCGCCGCCGCCCAAGGAGGAGTTCCGCAACTTCAGCGAGGAGCAGCTCCGCGCCGGGCAGGGACTCATCAACCGCCAGTGCGGCACCAACGAGTTCTGCTCGCAGAAGGGCATGCGCGGCATGGGCGCCGTGCGCCTCGGAGCAGACATCCGCTGCGACATCACGTCGGCCGAGAGCAAGTCGATGATCAACCGCCAGATGGGAACGAACGAGTTCGCGTCGCAGAAGCAGTACGTGATCGGCGGGCGTCGCCACGGAGCGGATTATCGCCAGGATAAGGAGATGACGGCCGACGGCATGGGCATCCTGTCGTCGCAGACCGGCTGGAACCAGGGCGCGTCGCAGAAGGGCATGCGTCAGATGGGCGGCATCAGGCTGGGCGCCGACATGCGCATGGACGCCGAGATGCAGAACTGCGACATCATCTCGCCGCAGATGGGATCGTTCAAGGGCGCGAACCAGTCCGGAATGCGTATCGGAAGCGTGCGTCACGGCGGCGACCTGAAGACGGAACAGATGGTCGACATGTCGACGATGCCGATGCACATATGCTACCCGGAGGGCGCGAACCAGAGCGGCATGGCCCTGGGATCGCTGAGGCACGGACCCGACTTCAAGGACAAGGTCGAGGAGCAGACGGACGCCGGCAAGGCCTACATCTCGCCGCAGATGAGCTCCTTCCAGGGTGCGAACCAGTCGGGCATGAGCGCGGGCGTGCGCCACGCCGGAGACCTGAAGCCGGGTGCGGACATCGTCCTGGAGTCGCACAGCGTCATCAGCGGCCAGATGAGCTCCTTCAAGGGCGCTTCGCAGAAGGGCATGGGCTGGGGCGTGCGCCACGGCGCCGACTTGAAAATCGAGGGCACGAAAAACTGGGGTGAGATGCGCCAGGCATAAAGAGAGAGCGAGAAGAAACGAGCGAGCGAGAGACACCAACACTGGTTGCGAGTGAAACTTTTCACCACCGTTCACATCATTTTCACGTTTCTGCAGAGGAACATTGAAAATGTGTCTGCAATGGTGAACAGTCTCATTTGCAAACCACGCAACAAAAGTCGCTGTTTGGACTGCTTTGTTTCACACAAACGCGTCTGAAACAGCACTTTTTTTCTCGAAGAACCAGAAACCCCATTTCTGTTCTCACTGCGCCGGATCCTGTCCCTCTGTTTGCAGGTGTCTGTGCCTGTAGTCAGTCGGATCATGGAATCCTACCGGCTGAGATTCTGTCATTTGAAACCTTCAAACTCAATCACCTTCCTCCATTTGCTCTGATTTCCTCATACAACAGCCAATAGCTTCGTAGGTAGAATTTCGTTTCTGACAAGATAATCTCACCCCAGAACGATCATCCCGAAACACCAGACTTAGCTAGACGAGCATCCAAAGTAGATTCCATGATCAATGTAAGCAGGAACCATCAGGTCAAGAAGATCCAATACTCACTCAGTCCGATTCAGGACTGCAAGAAGAACTGAACATTTGCTTTCGATCTGCTCATCATCACCAGATGAGATTCTCATCAGGACAAAACTTTCAAGACAAACGTCAAACAACTGGAAACACAGAAAGAGGAGATCACACAACCGAGACCATGGAAAATCTGAGCTCACAAACGGACCAATAGACACACTTTTATCCATGGATTTGTTGAAACCGTCGTTATTTTTTCAAAATCACTTTTGAGTGTTATCGTTGCAACAACAAACGAATGTTGTCACTCTGTTATCGTTGTCAACAACACATGTTTAGTTTGAGTGGAAGAAATTCTGAGATTCAGGAGTCAACTTGACAAGCAATCTTCAGAGATGTAAGACAAATGTAGTCAGCTGTAGAAGAGGCAAACATGTAATGTACTATCCTTGTGTAATCCCAAAGCGGGTAATGTACTTTCATTGCCAAGGTAACCTGAAGCTGTTACCTGAGTACTTGAAAGTGTGTTGCAAGTTTCTGTAAAAACTTTGTACTTTTTGTTATATTTGTTTCTATGTCGGGTGATGCTGATTTGTAAAATGCACATTTGCGATTTTCAAAAGCAATTAGTTTTTTTGCCGATTAACATTTTCGAATGGAGGAAAAGATCTCTTTCGTGCTTTTTGTATGGCGCCGCATGTATTCAGTTCGACTCGACGATTGAAGAAAAAGTGAAATTGGGAAATGTGAGTAATCGCCCACGTTAATTTGAAACAAGAAAGTCTAACTGGTGAACGTTTCAACACGTACAAGAAAGTATGTGTAACTTAACAAATAAAACTGTGATTGGTAAAAATCGTTCAACAGACTTTCAGGTGGATTTTGATATTTCCTGATTTGATGGTTTCTTCTCTGACCGCTGGGAGCAGCAGCCATGACTTCTGTGCGACTGTTTCTGTGCGCGTCTCACACAGAGCCACGTGTGAATCGAGAAAACACTTTTCGGTTGAGCTCAAACAAAATGATTGTATCGAGATGCAAGTTGTGGAGGTTTTGATTGTTATTTGCCTGTTATTTTTTCTGTAACATCATTTATGTTCCAAAATTCAATAAACCGCGAAACGTTGTTGAGAGAATTTTGCGCTGTTTGTCCTGTTTCAGCGCTCAAACTGTTCCCATGGTGACTCAGGCTCACGAAACCCAAAGAAGGGGCCGGGACCAGCATCCAGCATTTTTGTCCAGTTCACCATGCAGCTGTGAACTGCCACAGTCTTGATCAAAATATTGAAATCTTGACAAACCTCGTACATTTTTGGTTTCAGGCTTGCGTCACAATTTTCAGAAATCTATCAGACGAGTGGCATGCCGCAGCTCATATGGGTCCAGAATCTGGACATCGGGCCTCGATCCGTCCAGGGAGGGAGGGGATCGGAATAAAAACAAAACAAATCTTAGTGGACCAACAACGGTGTGCACCTAAACGTGCGTGCACGAAGGCCAGACACCCAAGGATTCGTTGAACATTCGGGGATCAACACAAAGAATACCTGACACGTTTCGAAATTCAATTTCTCCCATGATTCCCTCTGTGGAGATCAAGTTACCAAAGTGTTTCGTTTGATTGCCAACTCGTACAACAGCGTATCAACGACCAACAACGACTGCAACCCAAGGGGAGAGAGAGAGAGAGAGAGAGAGAGAGAGAGAGAGAGAGAGAGAGAGAGAGAGATGTCGTGTTTATTGTCTGGTTGCCCTGACACCCATCATGCCACGGTGAGGTCAGTGTGCGTGTTCTGTGCGCTTGTCTCGGACGCGTACTCCTGTCGACCTCTTGTGTGGACGTCGTCTCGTCTCGATGCTCGGAACGTTCCTCGACTCGTTGCACACGGTGTTGGTTCTCTTTTGCAGACTCGTGATCGCGGTTCAGAAAGGCACCGAGAATGCGCCCGAGGCGGCCAAGAAAATGAAACTGAAAGTGAACACACAGAACATGCCATTCAAACAAGTACGAAACTGCAGGCGAACCGCGCAGCAGTGTTCATATACACGCGCGAAACACAGAAATACTGCATAAAATACCTCTGACATGTTTCTAGCCCAAGGATTCGTGCATGGCTTTTTTCACACACTTTCTTCTCACTTTTCGTTGCCTAGATGACTTCTCTGGTGCATTTCACCAAGTCTCGATCTGTAAAAAGACTCTATGTGAGGCAGGTTTGTCGCACCTATCTCAACTGCAGTTGTCGTAGTTGCGCGCAAAGCGTTTGGCTTCGGCGGTCATTTTGGAATTTTCTCATGCACGGGTCCTTGGGTAAGTAACTCATGTAGTATTTCTTTGTTTTGCGTTTTTGTATATTTCCCATTTGTTTTTGTTGTCCAAAGTGGAGTGCAAACATCGTCTGTCTTGTCCAAACTCTCTGATCAGACTGTATCACTTGAACGTACAAAACTTATTCACGTATAATAAAGTTCATTTTCATTTTCTCAACCAAGGCTTGAGCCAGTCTTGAAGTTGGCTTTTCATTGCAGCTGGAGAACATCCAGAACTTCGTGGATTTCTGTGAGAAGTTTGGAGTGAACAAAGTGAGCCTGTTCCAGCCGCCGGACCTGCGCGAGGGGCGCAACATCGGCACGGTGCTCGCCTGCATACAGACCCTCGGCTCCGAGGTGAGAACCACCGTCTGCGTTGCGCCCAACTGTAGACTCAGGCGGGACCAAACCTTCCCAATCGCCACACTGAGACCCTTCATTGTGATGCGAGACTGCAGATTCATATTGCGCAACAAACAAGCAAATTTGGCCACAGACACCAAAATGCCCAACTGGAGATTTTCGCCACACGACGATACGATTTCTTTCGCAACAACCGTAGCCCCATGTTTTGGATGTGCCAGACCAGTTTACCTCACCAGCACTCGCACCAGAGGCAGATCTGACCAGCGGCAAATGACGCGCCTCCCCGTTGTCTCCCTCAGTGTCAGCGTCACGGGTTCAGCGGCCGCTGCATCGGACCGAAGCCGACGACGCAGAACGTGCGCACCTTCACGGACGAGCAGCTGCGCGCCGGGCAGGGCATCATCGGGCTGCAGGCCGGGACGAACAAACTCGCCTCGCAGTCAGGTGCGTGTATGTGTGTGTGTGTGTGTGTGTGTGTGTGTGTGTGTGTGTGTGTGCAAGGGGTGTCTTCGATCAGTGTCTCAGCTGCATCTTCACTTGTTCAAAGCAATTGTTGCAAAGTTAACTGACAACCAAATTCTCGTACGTGAATATGGTGTGGCAACCGTTGTGTCACAATATGCGCGCATCCGACTTCAATCACCTCCTTGCCCATAGGAAATTACACAAACCATCCGCATTCGATATCTGCGTCACGCCAAATATATCTTCAATTGCAGGGATGTCGATGGGCGGAGTGCGACACGTCGCCGACATTCGCGCCGATGACTTGACCAAAGCGGGGTCGGGGGTACTGGGAGGACAGACAGGCTACAACAAGGGCGCCACACAGGCCGGGATGACCATGGGCGGCGTGCGCCACTGCGCCGACATCAGAGCTGACGGAGTCTCCAAGGAAGGCGCCCAGGTCCTCAGCCTTCAGACCGGAACAAACAAATTTGCGTCACAGAAGGGGATGTCCATGGGCGGGGTCCGCCACTGCGCCGACATCCGCGCCGATGACGCCTCCAAGGAAGGTCAGACCCTGCTCAACGCTCAGACCGGCTACAACAAAGGCGCGACGCAGGCCGGGATGAACATCGGTGGCGTCCGCCACGCCGCTGACATCCGCGCCGACGGGCTTCTCAAGGAGGGTCATGGAATCCTGAACCCACAGACCGGATACAACAAGGGTGCCAACCAGTCCGGGATGCAGATCGGTGGCGTGAGGCACGCGGCGGACATCCGGTCGGACGGCGTCACGGCGGAGGGCTCCTCCGTCATCGGGCTGCAGATGGGGCAGAACAAGGGCGCCACCCAGTCGGGCATGGCGTTCGGGGCGGTGCGCCATGCCGGCGACACCAAAGTCGGAGAGTAAACGAGGAAGAATCCTGATGGCATTTTCGGCATCGTGATCACATCAAGACAGTTGAAAACTTCAATGAAATTTCTTTGAGTGAAGCTAAATTGAATCGGGAAACATATCAATTGAAGATTTTTGTTCACAGGCAGAAGTTTTCAACTCTGAACCTTGACTGTTCATCTTGCCTGATGATGTGTCAGTTTTGTCGGGTGCTGATCAAATTCCAAGCAGCTTTGTTCGCAATGAGGAGTCTTGGTAAACAATTGACAACAACGCCACAAGTACGTGATTCACAGTCGAGTGTCAGATGTTCACCGAAACTCCCAGTTGCTCCAGGTAAAGTGGTAAAATACGTGCACAAAACGCAGAGCAGAATGTTGGTGTGCTCAGATCCTCTGCGTGCGCGTCCATAACGTTCGTCTGTGCGCATGTGCAAAGAAGTTGAAGGAACGCTGCAGGAAACTCCTCATACCTGCGGGTTCCGGGTCCCTGTCACACAAGGCAAAGTATCAACGCTGAGTTTTGTTGCCAGAAAGTGGCTGCAGAATTGTAAGAGAACAGTCGTTGCCCCACACACGGGAACTGTTTGAAGTGATTTGAAGTACTTAAACTTTGCCAGCTTGTACAACATTAGGAAATTGAAAATTGATGGACAACTCGAACTTGATTTTTGCATTTATTGAGCTGGCCTGTCTTTTATTTTGCTGAGACATTCTCGGTTGTAGTTCTTCTTAGTTTGGTTTGATACTGCCATTTTACACTTCTTGTACTTGTTTCTTCATAATTTGTACTTTTTGTCCACGTGTACTTCTTGCACCACAAGTGGTGACTGCTTGTTTCGAACTTGCTCAAATTGACATCCCACTGAATTCGCACAACAATCATCCCGGTTAGCGAACGTTTCACCTTCTGCACTGCTCTGCAAAACAAGCAGCACCAACTGTGTGCAAGACGTTGTCAAATCAACTGTGTGTAAAACATTTATTCACACTGGTAACTGTACAAATGAAACTGATCAACTTTGGAGAGTCACAACAGTCAGTTATTCAGATTCAGCTGTGCAGAATTTAGATTGTCACTGTCCGACGTTTGTTCCTTGGTGTGCTTCAAGCTCATGCTCTTCTTCTGTGCTGAACCTTGACTTTGTATTCAGAATTGTGTGGAAATATCCAGTGAAGTTGTACATTTGTACCCTGATAGCTTCTCTGCGTGCATGTGTGAAGTCTTGTGATCCCAACTGCAATAGAAGAGATAAAAGTGAATTTGTGAGTGTGTTTCTGGTGTACATGGCCATTCCAAGAAATGTACTTGCTTGCTGCGCTCTTGAATATCCAGCAACGCCGCCTCAGAAAGATGGTTTAGTTTTGTTCTGGACCCCAGGTGATTCTTGTGCATTTGGCAAATTTAGCGAGTTGATCAAAAGTTGTCCACATCACAAGTTTCTGTGAGCCTCAGACAATGGTTTTTCTTTTGCTCAGCTCATAAAATTAGATTTGAGAAACAGATTTAGCCATTTTCACCACTGCAATGATTGTGCCAACTTCAGTCACGTGCGGCAACTGGGTGTCGATGATCATGTGAAATTCCAGAAAAAATGTGCTAGACGCAACTGTCACGTCAAGTTGTCAATTCAAATAAACTTCACAAGCAGAGACTCAGTTTGTTTAGATGACGCACACATTGACCATTTTTTTCCTGCAGTTTGACCACGTTGTCGCTTTAGCCGAAGGCGCGCTGGATTTTCCAACTTTTCAGGTTAATATTACCTTTTCACCCTTCGGTGGACCAGCGGACATGACTGTTCATGCTGAGTGTCTCGTCACTGTCTGATCAGTGCAAAACAGGAGCATGTTGTCCTCGAGCCAACAAGGATCGTGAGCCTTTGCTTCGCCTCACCCTTTTGTGGTTCTTGTTCATCCACTTGCCAATTGCAGCGAACCTTGCCCTTCGGTTTCGCGGCCCTGGAGTGACCGTTGCTGTGTTTTCCTCTTGCAGTTTGTGTAAGCTTCTGCAGGCCAACTCGTCCAACCTGCCCGAGCGCGCCGCCAAGATGAAGCTCGTCTGCAACACACAGAACACCGCCTTCAAACAGGTGCGTCTCAACTGCAACCGCAGCTTACTGTGTCAGATTGTGTTCCCTGTGTTAGCTTTCCTGGAGTGCTGGGCACAAAGCTGAGGTCAGGAGCAAGGAAATTAAGGAACCTGCGGAATTGTGGCCTTTCGACTTGAAGTTGACTGGGCTTCAAATGACAGTCTTTTTTTCTTTTCTTTGTGTGTCTCTTTCATTCTTCCTTTTCAAAATCAGTTGCTCCTCTGAGCTGAAAAAATACCACTGACCCGTGTCTATCTTCTGCCTGCAGCTGGAGAACATCCAGACGTTCGTGAACTTCTGCCAGGCGTACGGCGTGCACCGCGTGTGCATCTTCCAGCCGCCCGACCTGTACGAGGGCCGCAACCCCCAAATGGTGATCTCCTGCATCCAGGCGCTCGGAACCGAGGTGAGTGCTGAGGAAGGCGTGATGAGAGAGGGTGGGGGTTGGTGATGGGGCACTGAGGAGCTGAATTCTGACCAAGTGAGTCTTAAGTCCTCACAGCAATATCATCAGATGGAGAGTTGATTGGCTTCTCGAAAGAGTGCAGTCAATTAGTCACAAACTAAAAAGCAAGGTTCTGAATTTTAGAGTGAGGCAACTTTTCTCTTCTGACCAAAACACCCAGAATGAAGGTTGTAAGGGTTGGGAACATTTTATTCCACTCGACTGCTTTACGGTGTGATGACGGTGTGTGGCCCAAGTGGACATGAAAGCAGAACACCCCCACCCTACTTGAACGCTGCTTGACGCTCTGATTTCTCCCCATGTGCGGCGGCACAGGCGCAGCGGAACGGGTTCGCCGGGAAGACGTGCGGCCCGAAGCCGCGCGTCTCCAACTACCGCCGCTTCACGGACGACCAGCTGCGCGAGTCGGACCGCATCATCGGGCTGCAGGCCGGAACCAACAAGTTCGACTCCCAGAAGGTGAGAGGCAAGGGGCTCTGGTCCAGGGATGCAAGTCTTTGCACTCAGAAAATGGCTTCAGACCCTTCGTCTTGAATGATTCTCAAAATCATAAAACTTTTGTCCCTGGACGGGGCGTCGACTCTGGGGGCAGATTGATTCGGGCAGGCACCCGGCTTGTGCGGGATCAAAACACGAGTTTCACATGACACTGAAATATTTTGCACCTGATGGTGTTTGGGTGACATTTGGTGAGAGAACGGTCCGACAATTTCATTTTTGAACCTCACCAAAGCCTCCCAAGCCTTGATGACGCGTGGTGTTTGACTGCCTCGCATCTCGTCGCAGGGGATGCGGATCGGGTCTGTGCGCCACTGCGCCGACATCCGCGCTGACGACCAGCGCAAGGAGGGGGAGAGCGTCATCCAGCTGCAGAGCGGCACCAACAAGTTCGCCTCGCAGAAGGTAAGGCGGGCGGGAGCGTGCATGCACCACGTGTGTGTGTGTGTGTGTGTGTGTGTGTGTGTGTGTGTGTGTGTGTGTGTGTATGTGTGTGTGCAAGCGTGCTTGCGTGTGTACGTGTTTGTGCTTGTGCGTTTGTACGTGCGTTCATGTACGGAGTAGGCTATGAGAAAAGTGACATTCAAAACGCTTCGGCATCAGTCGATGTCTCTGTGTGATCAAGACTGACACAGGAGAGAAACGCTCGCAAGTGAGCCCAACAGCAAAATTTGTTGAACTCTTTGCCCTGAGGAACGTTTTTCTCAGCAAACGCCCACGTGTAAAGAGTCTCTTCTCCTTGTGCAGGGCATGAGCTTCGGGGCGGTCCGTCACGGCCCCGACATACGCGCTGACGATCAGACGAAGGACGGCAACACGCTCATCGGACTGCAGATGGGAACCAACAAGTACGCGACGCAGAAGGGCATGGTGATGGGAGGCGTCAGGCACGGCGCAGACATCCGCGCAGATGACTACGACAAGAACGCTGAGAACGTCATCGGACTCCAGATGGGAACCAACAAGTTCGCCACGCAGAAGGGCATGAGCTTTGCCGCGGTGCGTCACGGGGCCGATATCAGGGCTGATGATGCCACCAGAGAGAGCAACAGTATGATTGGTCTCCAGGCTGGGTTCAACAAGGGAGACAGTCAGAAGGGGATGGTGATGGGTGGAGTCAGACACGGAGCCGATATCAGGGCGGACGATCTGACGAAGGATGGCGAGAATGTCATTGGGCTGCAGATGGGTACGAATAGGTACGCTACCCAGAAGGGTATGACCATGGGCGGAGTGAGGCACGGCGCTGATATCAGAGCAGATGACCTCACGAAGCAGGGCGCCGATGTCATTGGTCTGCAAATGGGCACCAACAAGTTTGCCTCGCAGAAGGGCATGAGTTTCGCAGCTGTGCGCCACGGCGCAGATATCAGAGCAGATGATCTGACGAAAGAGGGAGAGAACGTCATTGGTCTGCAAATGGGCACCAACAAATTTGCAACCCAGAAAGGCATGACATTTGCTGGAGTTCGCCATGGTGCAGATATCAGGGCAGATGACATGACCAAAGAGGGTGCAGATGTCATTGGTCTGCAGATGGGAACGAACAAATATGCCACTCAGAAGGGTATGACCTTCGCTGGTGTGCGCCACGGCGCAGACATCAGAGCCGATGACATGACGAAAGATGGCGCAGATGTGATTGGCCTTCAGATGGGAACCAACAAATTCGCTTCCCAGAAGGGCTTCCCCCACGGAGCACGCCACGGCGCCGATATAAGGGTCACTGACATGACAGATGAGGGCGCCCAGGTCCTGGGGCTGCAGATGGGTCAGAACAGAGGCGCCTCCCAGAAGGGAATGTCGTTCGGGTCTGTGAGACACGGCGGTGACATCAAGGTGGGTCCGATGGAGGGCGCTGACATCATTGGTCTGCAGATGGGCACCAACCAGATGGCGGACCAATCCGGAATGACCTTCGGTGGAGTGCGCCATGGTGCCGACATCAATGTTCCCAAGGTAACCAACGTTATGCCTGGTTACTAAGCACAACCAAGAAAAACGTTCAGCTCAAATTTAGATGAAAGCCGATGAAAGAAGGAAATGGTCTCACCTGTGTTGAAAGAGAAAAACGCGAAAAAAATTGAAAAGACCAAAAAAATAATTTTTTTGCGGAAAGACACTTGCGTCTTGCTTCGGGCCGATTCAAGCAAACAAATGGAGACAAAGCAGCCTGGCTTCCAAGCTTGATTCCTTGCACTTCGAGCGAAAATCGATAGTTCCAAGAAAAATAACAAAACACACAAAACCAAAATTGAACGTATTTCAGTATTTTAAGCATCAAATAGTCTGTGGTACTTGTTCTGTGTTGGAACACCTGAGAAAGTCGGAGTTCTGTGGTCTGAGCCTTGTGTTGTCCACTCATCCCTCGCACAGAGACAGTGATTGTGAATGTAAAGTGTACATTGAAGACAAGTGTAGAACACTCTTTATTTTCAACGTTTCCAAATGTTCTTGTTCGGGTAGATATTAGACACTGTTACTGTTAGCACTTGCCTTTTCCCGTAAATTCAGCAGGCACAAATCCAGCCCCCCCCCCCGCACCAGCGCAGATTTTATCGAACCGTAGCCATTATGCACCCTCCCCTGAAAACAGTTTTCCCGTATGGGAATTTTCAGAGACTTTTTATGCACAGATCACAACTGTTCGTTCGTACTAACACAGGTATTAGAACACATTTTTCTCCAAAAGACAACTGAATATCTCAAGCAAAATGAATGACCGTGAGGCGAAAAAGTTTCCAAATCAAACAAATCTCTGTTCTCTCTCTCTGCAGCGCCGCACTGCCGTTTTGTACTTTTTGTTCAGTAGCTTTTAGTTTCTTGCCATTGTGTTTGTCGAATCGTCAGATTTTATTTGATTGCTCATGTGATGTACACGCAAGAGGAAAATCTCAACCGACGTCTTTCAGTGATGTTCATATTTTTGGGGTCTATTTTTGTGTGAGGTTATTGCCCCTCTCTTGTGTGCAGGAAAAAGTCTGACTGGTGAACGTGACGTGTGTTGGCCAAATGTACAGTCGGAAATCCAAGGAGAAACGCGTGAAAACATAAATTTGGATCAACGAAAAGCCGTGGTTTGTCAAAAAATATCCAGTTTGTGGAGGAAGAAGGGGCAAGTTTTGAAGCGTTTTTTTTTTCTTTGATTCATCAAATGTTCCATCACGCAGTATTATTTGTTTCATTTGCAATCGTCCTGTACAGTTTTCATCTGTAAGTTGCACTACTTTAATTTATTTGAAGACAATTGGATAGAAAGAACACCAGTGAAAAACAGCAGCCGGTTTGCAAACTGAGATCCCTGCACACCTCCGGCGATTTTCCAAAAATCTTCTGACGTGCACGCCTTTCTCGCCTTTCTCCGCGTCGCACCCCGCAAAACGCACTCAAATCGCTGGAAGTGTGCAAGAGGTCTTCGAAAAGTGCACAAACGCTATGATGTTGACCACCACCAGCAGCTCAGCAGCAACTGAATCTCTCTGCATTCAACGCATGCAGCGCTTGTAAACCAAACAAAAGAAAAGAGAAACAATAAAAAGACAATCTCTAAAAAAATTGCAAACGAGTTTGTTGTGTGTTTTTTGTTTGTCTGCAACAGAAACGGTCCTCCTCCCACCCAGCTCCAAAAGTTGTTTTCAGGATGACTTTTCTTCGAGAAAGAATTCAACAGCGCCTGTTCTGGGCATTTAGGGGAACATCCAAGCTATTTTTCTTCTCAATTGCAACATGTGATGTAACCGCTGTGTGTGTGTGTGTGTGTGTGTGTGTGTGTGTGTATGTGTGAGTGTGTGTGCCTGCGTGCGTGGACGTGTCCTTTTCTTAAGTCATGTTTGGTCATTGCTTACAGGTTGGCGATGGTGCTGCAGCAGAACTCCGCCAACTGCCCGGAAGCTGCGTCGTCCATGAAACTGAAGCCGAACCCGGAAGGAAAGCCATTCAAAGAGGTGACGACTTTCAATGGAGATTCTCATTCAGATTCAGGGTTTGCGTCACCCAAAAGCTCGTCCACAAAAAGATGTTCGCAGTTGCGAAGTTTTCTCTTGTCCAAACAACCTGAACGTAATTGTGTCGGGTGTGGCGCTTGGCATTCCGTAACCAGTACAAAGTATATTTTGTGCAAGCTTGACACACCCTTGTACGTCGCCTCAGATCGAGAATCTGGAGAACTTCGTGCGCTTCTGTGAGCGGTACGGCGTGCGGCGCACGAGCCTCTTCCAGCCGCCTGACCTGTACGAGACGCACCAGGTCCACCTCGTCATCAACTGCGTCCGAGAGCTCGGTAGCGCGGTCAGTACTCACACATACTCAGTGTGGGGTCTCACAGTAGCGGGCACTCAGATGAGTGGTTGGCAGGGAGGACTTGGTTTGTGGCAGGGGTTATGCACCGTTCTCACACCACAAAGGTGCACATCTGATAGCTCAGAAGCACCGTCAGCACTCGTGTGGAATTTTATGGGCAGTGCGCGCCTGTGTTTGGAAGAAACAGAATTCTGATGGAAGAGAATGAAGTAAACGCCCGATGGCGTGGGTGCCTTTTTGAACTTTTGAAAATCAAAGCATCCGGATGCGCTAAGAGAACCCTTTGTTGTCCAGGCGCAAAAGAACGGGTTCTCGGGGCGGACGATCGGCCCGAAGCCGCAGCTCGGCAACTTCCGGCGCTGGACCGACGATCAGCTCAAGGAGTCGGACAAGATCATCGGACTCCAGGCTGGAACCAACAAGTTCGCCTCTCAGAAGGGCATGACCTTCGCCGCGGTGAGTAGGACATGAAATCCCGAGTCGCTTCAGTGGTCACGATGTTCATTTGAGCACAGAAAGATCTGACATCCCCTCGTGTGGAGTTGGAGCACACTTCGCTCACAGGGAACGAAACTCTGTTGTTCGCAGGTGCGACACGGAGCGGACATTCGCGCCGACGACTCGCGCAACGACAGCCACAGCGTCCTCATCCTGCAGAGCGGCTACAACCGCGGCGCCAACCAGGTCAGTGCAGCAGGGACAACCAGGTCAGTTTGGCCGGGATAGACCGGATCGAAAAGATTTCCAAAAACTCATACCCTTTCTCAATCTCGATCCATATGTGGATTTATTCAAACCGTGCAGATCAGTTGAGCCTGGTCCAGACTCCCTCCTCAAACCCTCCTCAAATGACGTTTTGGCTGTGAAAAGAATCGAGAAACGCACATGCAGCGCCCTCTGTTTCTGTCCCGCAGACGGGGATGAGTTTCGGCGCCGTGCGGCACGGGGGCGACATCGCAGCGCCGCCGATCCGCGGCCACGACGTGACGCCGCTGCAGAGCGGCACCAACACCGGCGCGTCGCAGCGCGGGATGACGTTCGGCGGCGTCAGGCACGGCGCCGACATCCGCGTCGGGCGTATCCAGAACCTTGTCGACTGAACAACGCCGTCAACTGTGAACAACGCCGTCCGTGCCAGCGGCATTACGCATCGCAACTTTTAACAACGCCGTCTAAAAAGTCATTTCATTGACAAACTACATATTTTCTGTGTTTTGTGTTGTGTTATTTTGTGTGCAAATTTCACAAATCTCAAGGTTTCTTTCTTTGGTGGAGATTGAAATTCTACACTCGTGTATCAGCGGTTCCCAGCGAGGACGCGACAACATGAGGCGACTGGCCATGGTTTTGTTTCGTTCAGTTTCACACCAGCAGACTCACTGCCATTGTGTCGTTTTCTTCATTTTCTCGTTTTTGTAATTTAATTGTCACAAATAAAACTTGTTTTATTTCTCTACGATGCCGGCTGGAGACGTTTTCCTGTCGGCGCACGTTCAACAGTCTGAAATTTCCCGTGTGTTCTGGACTTCTCTTTCACGGGTCTTTCTTGCTGAACATTCTTGCTGGATGCTGTTGTGGTCACTGTATCTTCTGTGGTCACTGCCGCTGCTGTGGCTTCTGTGGTTTCGCTGGTTTCTGTGGCTGCTGTGCTTTCTGTGGGCTACTGAGTCGTCGGTGGGGAGCCTGTGTCAAATGGAACAAAGATCTCACACAGATTTTCAGGACGTTCAACTTTGAAACGTATTTGGCTCAAAGGGACCCTCTCACATGCGGCTTTGAGATTTTTCTTTTTTTCAACCCATAAATCGTGCTTTTCAACTGAGAACTTGAAGTGTTGCAAAAAAGTTCAGAAAATGAAATTATACACTCACTTCAGTCATAAACACTGCCAAAGACACAAAAGCGAAAATGAAAAGGGAGACAGACAGCAAGACCATTCACGAAGCAAGAGAGAAATGCATCACAAACACTTGCCTGGAAGAATTGAGAGAATTGGAGAAAATGTGGGGTCTGACAATCTGTATGTCGCCTCACATTGAAAATATTCCTGCAATATCAAGTGCGCAACTCTTGAGTCCATGATGGATTCAGGACTCGGGTCACAGGGTCTCACCGAGCTGAGGGCCAATGGACCAGGCCGACTCCAATGTCAAACAATTGACTCATGTACAGAAACTTTATTTTTCCATTTGTGGAGAAGCATTTTGTGAGTAAGGTGTAGGCTGGTGGGCAGTCCTCTGGATAAGCCAGAGATACAAAACAAGGGAAGAATATTCTGCGCCAATGCTTCCAGTGTATGACCAACGCTCTGAAACCCAGAAGCAAGCAAAAAGAAATATGGTACTCATACATGCACTGATTTCTTTCCACTGGTTATTCTGTTAAGATTTACAATGACTTCGTCAGATTGTGAGCAGTTGGTTCGTTGGTCACAAAAAAAACATTCAATTTGCTCACGACATCACCTCGTTATTTGTTTGGTCAGAGTTGAAATGGGTACAACTCTTGCAAAGCAGGTACTCACACTTTTGCTGATGTCTGTCACAAGATGAGACAAGCCGTCATCAAAAGTCCAGGTGCAAGTACTGGGGTCTCTCGGAGGGTTGGAAATGAGTAGATCATCATCTGTGTGGTTAGTCAAGAGCTGAAGAGTCAGGGGCTCTGGAGGCCCTGCATTCTCCAAGAGGCACTCAATTTGAACTGGTAGATCACTTTCGTAAATGAAGTCGTTTGCCACTATGCGAGACCCATCCACCATCAAGCTTGGTGGAATACCTGAAACGTAATGTACTTGGTTGTGCAGTTCCGTTTGTCATTTCGACAAGAAATGCACACGCATACGTGGTTCCTCAATCTTTAGATGAAGGTGTCGATGCTTACAAGACACACTGCGAACTCACAGATGCACAAAGACACTTACAGATGACAGAACACCACCAAACCCTCCCACCGTGGGAAACAACAAAGTGGTGCACTCACGGTTCTCCACGTCCATCTGCTGCTGGTCGTCGTTCTCATCAAAGTTACTTGACAGCACATTACACTCGTACGTCGCCACGTCGCAGGCGGAAACGTTAAATAGCAAGCGCACGTAACTTGAGGGGTCTGAATAGCAATTATGATAAAACAATAAAAAACAACAACTCAAGAATAACAACAGAAGCAAAAGGTCTTCCCTTTTCTGTTTTTCGTACCAACAATAATAGATGATGCATTTATCTTTCCATCATAGGCTGGGTCAATCATAATGTCTCCGTTGATCCACTCGAAGAACCTGGATCCTTGAACTACCTGCCAGTACTGCGAGTACAAGGTGGCTCCCTGGGCTGGAAAACGCACAAAATTGTCCCCAGAACTTGAGGACTGCCGCAGCACAGAAGAACTAACTTACTGTTGGCACCTCTTCAGCGAGATTTGTTTAATTGCAAGCTGCAAATGTTCATAATTGAATCAGAATGAAAACGTGGATAAGATCTATTGGTTGAAAGATAGATGCAACGTACGCAGTGTGAAGCTGCAGTCGAACTCCACCATCTCGTACGGTTGGACGGGGCTCGGGGGGTTGAAACTCACATCGACCGTCACCTGGGCTACAATTCCAACCACTGCAAAAGCAATTTTGCGTGCACGGTTGAAGCAACAGCATCAAATGTCAAAACACAAAACAAGAACTTTTGTATGAAACGGAACCCCAGATCAACAATGGCAAGAGACAACCAAGACATTTTTCGAGGAAAACTCACCATTCCAGGTCAGTACTGAAGCCACAAGGCAAAAGAATGTTGTTGCACGCATTTTGATTTCAAAAACACCTGCACAAAAACATTTTTGTATTTTTGTATGCAAAAATCCATTGTTGTTGCAACAAAGACTTATGCATCAATTCCACCCACCGTCAAGAACCAAGCGTTAAAACTGATCTACAGCGCTCGACTGAATCCGCGGCTTTTGTTCCTTCAGATTTCATTGAGGAAGTTTCAGAGCTCAAATTAAGAAACTGATAAGACGTGTCGTGACTGCGGCAGATAAGGCAAAGTGACCTGGAGACGAAAGCTCTCGGTCACGCAACTCACAAGTGAACCCAAGTTCGTTTGTGGCCAGAATTCAGACTGTTTCGACTGCATGTTTTCGAACTTTCCAGAAAACAGACAAAAATGTTGAAACCATTGGTGAGCGGCGTCAAGTTGCTGGACAAGAACAAACTGCGCAAGAACGTTTTTCTCAGGTTTGAAAGGAAATTCGCTCCCATTTTTGACAGAGCATCGCATTTGCTCAAAGAGGCGCCTTCGTTGCGTAAAATGTTGCGACAATTTGATTTATCTCACGCCTCATTTGTGTCACTTTTTTGCTGCCTTTATCTGTCAGTGAAGTGTCGCGAAACAAGTGAGTCGTGAGAAGTGTTTGTCTCCCAATGAGACGGTCTTGGCTAATTTGAGCATGGCGGTGTCGCATTTTGTCTTTGGCCTGTTGTTTGGTACACCAATAACAACGTAAGAAACAAGCAAACGCAAATACTTCAAGATCTTTTGCGTGTTTTGTCTCAATTGACAGACGGTCAGGCAACTTCAGTGGCATAGCACTTGACGGTCGGTTCCGCAGACGTGGTTCTTTCTGGATACACGTGCATGGTTCTCAGGGTGAACCTGGACCTGTAAACTGAAATATTATTTGCAGGCAAGAAAGAACTTCACAACAGAAAACACACGACAGGAACTCCAGCTAAATCTGTGGAAATTCTTTTCACTGGTCCGTTCTGCTGAGAGTGTCAAAGCATCAAAACGGTATCGAGAAACCTGGACCGAGGTAGAGATTTGGAGAAGACTCCTGATCGTCTCCTGGGTAGTGAGCCACGCAAAGGAACGAGAACTGCAACAAGATGAGAGCAAAGAACAGTTGCATGCACTTGAGCTTCAATGTTTTGTGAACAGAACTTCCGAGTTGATGAATAAGTCTGTGGAGCTCACAACAACACACAAAAAAAAACATATCATTCGAACAAAACTGCAGCCTGCGCTCACCCAGTCCGAAATGTCCGTCTGGAGTCCGATTCGGGGCGGGTCAGCAAATCCCCAGGTGCAGGAGCTGGGGTCCCACACACTGCTGTCGTCCTG